>Ga0080064_1002744_pt1 | contig 28522 bp, 29 predicted proteins | sample Subgrocontami54m_FD_69260 | JGI IMG/M metagenome (GOLD analysis project Ga0080064, IMG submission 69260) | Subsurface groundwater microbial communities from S. Glens Falls, New York, USA - GMW46 contaminated, 5.4 m (SPADES assembly) (version 2) ...
AACACCCCGCGCGATGTGAAGCCGGATGGTGAGCGGGGGCGCATCTATCTGCCGGCGGAAGACCTGACGCGATTCGGATACGGCGAAAAAGAACTGCTGGCCGGCGCCTATACGCCGGCGTTCACCAGCCTGATGGAGTTTGAGTGCCGGCGCGCCCAGGAGTACTACCGCGCCGCCGAAGCCGCCCTCCCCGAGTCCGATCGGCGCGCGCTGCTCCCCGCCGAAATCATGCGCGCCATCTATCACACGATCCTTGAACGGATCGCGGCATCCCGCTACGAAGTATTCGCCAGGCGTGTCACCCTGTCACCACCGCGCCGCGTGGCCGTCGCCCTCAAAGCCTGGCTCAAAAACACGAGGGGCTAAAAACACGAGGGGCAGGCGCCCCGTCAGGAACGCCTGCCCCTCGCAAAAGCTCTCGATCGTGCCTGAGCTTATTTGCCTCTAAAGCTCCGCTCGTAGTTGATTACATACCAGGCCTCTTCCTCCGTGATCGCGGTCCCGATCAGCGGTACCATGCCGGTTCCCGCGCTGCCGTTCTTGATCACCCAGAACATCTCCCCGTCCGTCCGGTTCTTGTGGAACTTCTCGTTCGTGAAGTTCCGCGGCGTGGGGTTCAGGATCGCACCGGCCGGGCCGTCGCCTTTACCGCTGACACCGTGGCAATTGAAGCAGGTGCCCTTACCCTCAAAAATCGCCTTGCCCTTGGCAATGTTTTCCGGAGTATTGGCGACCGGGTTCTTCATCGCCTTTGCAGCAGCACGTTGATCACCAGGCACGCGGGAGACCATCGGGTCCTTCTCCTCGGCATAGGCCGTCGCGGCCACCATCGCGCACACCGACACTACAATCAGTCCTGACTTCAGATAACCCATCACGATCCTCCTTTTGGTTAAGCGCCCTGCCCTTTTCGTATCATCTCGATAAAACAGGCTAAAAAGTCGCGATACTATAACGCGGGCCCCCGCGAGTGTCAAGATGTTTTGCCGTAATCCTACGCATAGATGATGCCAAGCCGTACCCCTCAAACAACGTATGGTTTCCCCCAAAATCATGCCGTCAGTGCCGGGACTGCGGCACGTCGTGCCGCAATCCGGGTTACCGTTCGGCAGCCCTGGAAGGATCGACCTTGCTCCGGTCGAAGGGCTCCGGAAAGTAGTCGATGATGCGCCGCTGGATATAGGAGCCCTGCGCGTCGTCCAGCAGCACTTCCAGGTCCGGCGCAAATTCCCAGAGGACCTGCCGGCAGGCGCCGCAGGGCGGGCACCCTCCGTTGACCCCGCCCGCGATCGCAATCACCGTGAAGCCCCGCCGCCCCTCCGACAGCGCCTTGAAGAGCGCCACCCGCTCCGCGCAAATGCCGAGATACGTGGGACTCTCGATATTGCAGCCCGTAAAGACGGAGCCGTCATCGCACCGCAGCGCGGCCCCGACCCTGAATTTGGAGGACGGCGCCACCGCCATTTCCCGGGCCGCCCTAGCCCTTGCCAGAAGATCCTTCTTGTCCATCAAAGGGTAAAGACGATCTCCCGAACGACTTTCCCCCGCCCTCCGAACGGCCCCTGAAACTTCCCGTTCAGGGACACCCGCACGCCGCCGGCGTTGCCGAGCGTGAGTGTCAACCGTTCCTGTGCTTTCCAGCGGGTTCGGTCCCCCGGATTAAGCATGACCTCCAGCGCCGGGGCATGATCGGCCTGCACTTTCACCCAGCACCGCTCGATGGCCTCCACATCCAGGATCAGTTTTTTCTTGCCATCGGGAACGACACCCTCAAGAGGCAGGACCCCGGAGAAGTTGCGCTCCACTTCGGACTGCCCGGAAACTGAACGGAAGACCGGATCGCCGGCGGGCGCCGGCGGTTCGGCTCGGAGCGGCTCGGACGCCGGCGCGGGGACAGCGGCGGCGGGAACCGGGTCCGTGGGAACGGGCCTCGGTTCGGGCCGATCACGGTCGCGCCCCATCAGCACGAACAGGATGAGCAGCGCGGCGGAGACCATGCCGACGACAATGTTGCGGTTGACCTTCTTCCGCCGTTCCTCCTCCTCCAATTTCCGCTTCAGGGACTCCCGTTCATTGCGCTTGGCGTAGAACCGCCCCCCCGACTCCTCGAACTGCCGGATGACGGTCGCCTCATCCAGCGCCAGGATGCGGGCGTAGGACCGCACGAAGCCCTTGGTGAAGACTTCGTCCGGCAGCTTGGCGTAGTTGTTGTCCTCGACCGCCTTGAGATACAGCGGCAGGATGCGGGTTCGGGCCGCCGCTTCTTCGAGAGTCAGCCCCTTGGCCTCGCGGGCCTTCTGAAAATACTCACCGAGTGACTCGCTCATCTCACTTCATCTTCTGCATCAGCTTCGTCGCCTCCGCCCCGGCGGTCCCCTGGGGATCAAGCAACTTGACCTGAGCCAGCGCCTCGCGGGCCCTGGCGCTCTCGCCCTGCATGAAGTAGAGGCGTCCCACTTCGAGGTAGAGCAGCGCGCGCGGCACGGTGGGCGGATCGATCTTGAGCGCTTCCTGATAGGCGCGGAGGGCGCCGGTGTGATCCCCGAGCAAATGCAGCGCGCTGCCGAGATTGGTGTACGCAACGTCGGGGGTGGCGTACAGCGGGAGCGCCGTCGTCTTGCGGAGGACGGCGACCGCCTCCGGCAACCGCTTCAACTCGATCAGCGTCCGCCCGTAAAAATTGAGGGCCTCCCCATTATCCGGCATGAGCTCGATGCAGCGCCGGAACTCCCGCTCCGCGTCGGCGAACTCCTTCCGCAGGAAATGGATGCTGCCCAGCGCATAATGCGCGTCGTAGTTGTCGGGATTGGCCTGGAGGGACTTTTGAAACGAGACAATAGCCTGCTGCTGGTTGGAGTCCATGTTCGAGAGGCCCTGCTTATAGTAGCCGTCGGATTCGCGTTCCCGCTTGGCAATGTCTTCCGCGGAGACGCACCCGGCAAGCAGGACGATGGCCGTGAGGCCGGCCAGTGCCCGTATCCACGCACCGCCGTCGAAACGTCCCTCTTCACCCATGCACGGACCCTCCCCGCTAGATATCTTCGAAAAACGTCAGCCGCTTGAACTCTTTGAACCGCGCTTCAATCTCCTTGTAGTCCAACAGCCGGAGCCGATCAAGGCTGAACTCCTCCACGGCAAAGGAGGCCATCACGCTCCCACATACGATCGCCCGGCAGAACGCCTCGTCTCCGAGATTGCCCGTGCTGGCCAGATACCCCATGAAGCCTCCCGCGAAACAATCGCCGGCTCCCGTCGGATCCTTGACCTGCTCCAGCGGAAATGCGGGGGCGGCGAAGACACGATCATGGTTGAACATGAGGACGCCGTACTCGCCCCGCTTGATGATCAGCGTCTTCGGGCCGGCCGCCCGGATCGTGCGGGCCACCTTGACGAGATTGGGGTCGGCTCCCAGCGCCCGGGCCTCGCCGTCGTTGACGATGAGCACGTCCACATCTTTGAGCAGGCGGGCGAGCGCCTCCCGCTTGCCGTCGATCCAGAAGTTCATCGTATCACAGGCCACGAGCCGGGGCCGCTTTACCTGCTGCAGCACGTCATGCTGCAACTCGGGATCGATATTGGCCAGAAAGAGCAGATCGGGCGACCGGTAGGCGTCCGGCACCTTGGGGCGAAAGGTCTCGAAGACGTTCAGCTGGGTGTCCAGCGTCCTGGCCTCGTTCAGCTGATATGAGTACTCGCCCCGCCACCTGAACGTTTTTCCTGGACGCCGCTCAAGGCCCGACAAATCGATCTCGCGGCGGCGAAGAAATGCGAGGTGGCTCTCCGGAAAATCCTCCCCCACCACCGCGATCAGATTCACCTTGGTGAAATAGCTCGCGGCTGTTGAGAAGTACGCGGCGGACCCGCCGAGGACCTCGTGGCCCTCCCCGAACGGAGTCTTGACGGTATCCAGCGCGACCGACCCCACAACGACAAGCTGCAGCATGATGTCGTCCCTACGCTCCTTTCTTCGTCCCGACCGGGGGCTTGCCCAACAGCAACGCCAGCCGCTTGCGCGTCGCCGCCGGGATCTTGTCCGGAGCGGTGATGACCGCGGCCTCAAGAGCGCGCGCGCAGGCGCAGGGGCGCTGCCCGGACAGCGCAGGCGCCGCCGCCCGGATAATCCGCTGTGACAGCGCCACGTTGCGGCGCAGCGTCGCAATGACGGCGTCCACAGTAACGACATCGTGCGCCGGATGCCAGCAATCAAAGTCCGTGACGAGGGCCATCGTGGCGTAGCACAGCGACGCCTCGCGCGCCAGCTTCGCCTCGGGAAGGTTCGTCATGCCGATCACGTCCACGCCCCACTGCCGGTACACGAGCGACTCGGCGCGGGTGGAAAATTGCGGGCCCTCGATGCAGAGGTAGGTCCCTCCTTCATGGACGGTGGCGCCGCATGTGCGCGCGGCCTCGGCAAGCTTGCCGGCCTCGTCCCGGCAGACAGGATCCGCCAGGCCGACGTGGGCCACCAGGCCTTTTTCGAAGAAGGTGCCGATCCTCCGTTTGGTCTGGTCATAGAACTGGTCCGGGATCACGACATGCCCGGGATGAAGCGCCTCCTTCATGCTGCCCACCGCGCTGACCGAGATGATGCGCTCAACTCCCAGCTTCTTGAGCGCGTAGATGTTCGCGCGGTAATTGATCTCGCTCGGCGAGAGCCGGTGTCCCCGGCCATGCCGCGACAGGAAAGCCATGCGCACGCCGTCCAATTCGCCCACGACCACCGCGTCGGACGGCGGGCCGAACGGCGTCGTCACCCGGACCTCCATGACGCGGGTCAGCCCCTCCATCCCATAGAGCCCGCTGCCGCCGATCACGCCGATCGAAACCGTCGCCGCGCGCTTCATTCACGCCACCTGCTGCGCATTGACAATCCCGCACGTCCCCAGATGTTCCATCACGCGCTTCGCGATCTGCTCCCCCGATTCATCCTCCCCGATCATCAGCCAGTGCACGGACGGATCGCTCCGGAACCAGGTCAGTTGCCGCTTCGCGAAGTGACGGGTGTCGCGCTGCAGGCGCCGCACGGCCTCGTCCCACTCGTACCGGCCTTTCACATACCCCGTCATCTGCCGGTAGCCGAGCGCCTTCATCGAGCCCAGCGTCTCATCATAGCCGCGGGCCAGCAATTCGCGCGTCTCCTCAAGCAGGCCGTCTTCGATCTCCCGCAGCACCCGCGTGTCAATACGACGATACAGCGCCGCGCGGTCCATCGTCAGCCCGATCATGATGGAATGGAACGGCCGCTCATTGAATTGATGCCGGAGATGCCACTCGGAGAGCGGAACGCCCGTCCGGATCGCCACCTCAAGGGCCCGCACGATCTTGTTGCGGTCACGGGCATGGAGCACGCCGGCCAGCGCGGGATCCACCGGCTGCAACTTTCGCCACAGATGGCCCTCCCCGTGGGCGGCCTCTTCCTCGAGCAGTTCCCGGCGCAAACCCCAATCGGCCGGCGGCCCTTCCCACAACCCGTAAGCCAGCGCGCGGACATACAGCCCTGTGCCTCCCACGACCATCGGCACGCGTCCTTCCGCATGCAGCCTGGCGATTTCCCCCAGAGCGGCCCGCCGGTACAGGCCCGCGTTGAACGGCTCATCCGGAGCGACAAGATCGATCAGCCGATGCGGCACCCCGTCCCGCTCTTCAAGCCGGGGCTTGTCCGTGCCGATGTTCATGCCCCGGTACACCTGGGTGGAGTCGGCGGTCAGGATTTCGGTCCCCAATGCCTTCGCAACGGGAATCGCCACCAGGCTCTTCCCGACGGCCGTCGGCCCGACCAGAAATACAACCGGCAAGGCTTCTTGTTTTATGTCCATCCCGATCGCCCGAAGATGCGGTCCAGTTCCTCGATCGTCAATCGCATGGCGATGCGCCGCCCGTGGGGACAGGTGCCGGGAAATCCGGCATCGCGCCAGTCTTCGAGCAGCCTCCGCATCTCCGCCTGTTCTAATTTCCGGCCCGCCCGCACCGCGCTGTGGCAGGCCATCGTGGCGAGCACGGCATTGTACCTCTCCTGCACGGACGGCGTCGAGTCCCGCTCCTCCCAGTCCTCCACCATCGACCGCAGCAGCGCCTGCGGATCGCTCTGAGCCACCAGCGCCGGCATCGCCCGAACGACGACGGTCCCCTGCCCGAACTCCTCGACCTCGAAACCGAGTCGTCGCAGATCCTCCCGATGCGCGCGCACCGTCACGGCTTCCCCGGCGGACAGTTCCACCATCTGGGGAAGAAGCGCATGCTGCGACGCAATGGCGCCCGCGTCAAACTGGGCCGTCAAACGCTCGAACAGCACACGCTCGTGCGCCGTGTGCTGATCCACGATCTGCACCTCGTCACCAATCTGCGCGAGAAGATAGCGATTGGCGATCTGGCCCATCGGCCGGACTTCGAGATCCACGGAAGGCAGATACGGCTGCGCGGGCTCCGCTGCGGTTTCGACGAGCGACGGGGGCGGACTGAGAGTACCGGCGGCAGGAAGGGGATATTCGGCGGTGATCCGAGAGGGATCTGACGCCGGCCTCACCACCGCCTGAATGCGCGAGCGGACCCATTCATGCACCCGCTCCTGGTCGGAAAAACGCACCTCGCGCTTCGTCGGATGGACGTTCACGTCCACATGCCTGGAATCCACCGTCAGCGCCAGCACGAAGCGGGGGTGGCGCCCTCTGGCCAGATAGGTGCCGTATCCTTCGTACACGGCATGCGCGATCGCAGAGTTTTTCACCCAGCGGCGATTCACAAACAGGTCCTGCGGAGTCCTCGACCCTGTCGCCGCCAGCGGTCTGCAGGCGAGCCCTGCCAGATAAAGCGCGCCGTCTTCTTCGTCCACCTCCGCGCAGGCATCTACCAGCGCCTCTCCATAGACCTGCTGCACCCGTTCCCGCAAAGACCGCGCCGACGGATAATCCGACACCGCATGGCCGTCGTGCGACAACCGGAAGTGGATCGCGGGGAACGCCAGGGCCTGCCGCTGAACGGCCTGGCAGACGTGCCCGAGTTCCGTCGCGGGGCTCTTGAGAAACTTCTTCCGGGCCGGGGTGTTGTAGAACAGGTCGGAGACGTCGATCGTCGTCCCCGGCGCCGCTGCGGTGTCCCGCTGTTTCACCAGCGCGCCCGCGTCCAGACGGATCTCCGTGCCCACAAGCGCGCCGGCCGCGATGGTGACGAGCCGAACTTTTGAGACCGCCGCGATGCTGGGCAGGGCCTCGCCGCGGAAGCCCATCGTCTGGATGGTAAAGAGATCGGCCTCCGTGCGGATCTTGCTCGTCGCGTGACGATGGAACGCCAGGGCCGCCTCGTCCGAAGCCATGCCGCCGCCGTTATCGGTCACCCGGATGAGGCGCCGCCCGGCCTGCTCGACGTCGACCGACACGCGGGTGGCCCCGGCGTCGATGGCGTTTTCCACCAGTTCCTTCACCACAGCCGCCGGGCGTTCGACGACTTCGCCGGCCGCGATCCGGTTGACCACATCACCGGGAAGAACCGTGATTTTCGACGTCATTTGAGATCGGCGAGCTTCAGGCGGGCGCGGCTGGCTTCATTGGACTGCGGGTATTTTTCAATCACCTGCTTGAGACGCTCCCTGGCCTTGGCGACATCGCCGAGCTCGGCCTGCGACAGGCCGATTTCAAACAGGACGGCGGGCGCCTTGTCGCTCTTCGGATAGTCCGCGATCACGCGTTCGTAAGTCTCAATGGCCTGACGATAGTCTTTCTTGTTGTAGTGCGACCGCCCGATCCAATACTGGGCGTGGGCCGACTGGCTGACGCCGGGAAATTTCTTGAGCAGATCTCCAAAGCCGGAAATCGCCAGGTCGTAGTTGCCCTTCAGATAGTCATTGTAGGCTTGATTGTACAAAGCCGTCGGAGTCAGCACGGTTAGCGGCTCGGTCCCGCCGGCTTTGGGCGGCGGCCCCGCCGGGGCATCAACCTTGGGCTCCCTCGCCACCGCCGGCCCCGCGGATTTGGGGCTGTCCTCCTCGCGCCCTGCAACCGGCTCCTGGCGCCGCATGGACTCCTCCGCCTGCCTCAGCATCTCCCCAAGTTTCTGGTCCAGCCCCTGCTGTTTGATCCTCAGACTGTCGACCTTGGCGTCCAGCGCCTCCAGCTTCTTTGCCACGTCAGTCTGCTTCGCGGTCCGGCCCTGTTCCTCTCTGAGCTTTCTGTTTTCGGCCTGCAATTGGCGGAACTCGTCGCGAAGGTCGCGGAAGTCGGCTGTCGGCACGCACCCGGCCAGGAGCACCGCGAGGGAAAGGACGAGGGCGCGTCTCATTTCAGCGAGGCCAGCTTGGTCCGCGCCTGCTTGGAATCCTCGGAATTGGGGTAGGCGGCGATCAGTTGGCGGAGGGTGGTCCTGGCGGCATTCGTATCGTTCAACTCCAGAAAGGCCATCGCCTTGCGGTACAGCGCCCTCGAAGCCTTCTCGCTTTTGGGATAATTCTTGACGACCTGCTCGTATTCCTCGATGCCGCGTTCGTAGTCACGCGTCCGGAAGTAGCATTCGGCCATCCAGAAGTGCGCGTTGGGAACAAGGGACGAGTCGGGATATTGAATCAGGAACAGCTTGAATGAGGTCAGCGCGATGTCGTACTGCCCCTTCCCGAACTGGCCCTGCGCCCGATCGTACGCGTCCTTGGCCGAAAGGACCGATTCGGGCTCAATCCTCGGCACGGCGCCGGCCGGACGGGACGGCTCAGCCGGAATGGATGTCCGCTTGGCAGGCTGGGTCGGAATGTCCGGCGGGACATCGGGGCGCGCAACCGATCTGCCGACCGACTCCTCCATGACGCGCTTCAACTCACCAAGGCTGCCGGACGTCTCATTCTGCGTCGCGACCACGGTGTTGAGAGTCTTTTCCAGCGCGTCCAGCCTGGCGGCGCGTTCGGCCTCCTGAACCGCCAGCACGCTGACTTTTCCTTCCATCTTGCCGGAAGCTTCGGCGACCCGGCGGTCCATCTCGGTCGAGCGGGCGTTCAGGCTATACAGGACCTTGTTGAACCCGGCGAGCGCCGTCTGGAGCTGTGACACCCTGGCCGACAAGTCGCGGGCCTGCCCGTCCGCCTGCTTCGCCGACTCCTCCAGCTTCGCCAGGGACTGTGCCTGTTGTTCCACCTGGGCGGACAGCTTGGTTCCGATCACCTTGACCGTCTCGGTGACCTGCCCGACCGTCTTGTCGGTTTCCGCAACGCGCTTGTCGGCGCCGCCCAGCCTTGCGGCCAGGGAGAAGCCTTGCGCCTTCTGATCGTCGAACCCGCTCTGCAGGCCGTCGAGGTCGCGGCGAATGGTCTCCAACTGCCCCTGGAGCGTGGAAAGGTCCTGGCCTTTTATTTCCTGGACTCTGGCCTCCAGTTCGGCGCCGCGCTGCTGCGCAGTGCTCAACTCGCCCTGCGCCTGCTTCAGAAGCTTTGCGAGAGCGGCCTGCTGCTCCTCGGCCTGGCGCTGCATACTGTTGATCTGTTCGATCTTGCTTTGCAGAGAGGCGCGGACTTCCTCGGTTTTTTCGAACGACTGCCTGGAAGCCGTTTCCACTTCCTGGGTGGTCGCACAGGCCGAGACGAGCGCCGCCATCCCGATCGCGAGCAGGCCGCTAAACAGGCCTGTCGGTCGCGCTTTCATCTGCCGTCTTCCAACACCAGATGCGCCCGACGGTTCTTCCAGTAGCAGGACTCGTCAGGGTCGGTGCACACCGGCCGTTCCTTTCCGTAGCTGGTGACGCCCACCGGGTTCGTGATGCCCAGCGTCAGCAGGTGCCGGCGGGTTTCCTGTGCCCGCTTCTCGCCCAGCACCAGGTTATACTCGATGCTGCCGCGCTCATCGCAGTGCCCTTCGATGAGGATGCGGGCCCGGGGGTTCTGTTTCAGAATCTCGGCGTTCTGGTCCAGGCTCTTTTTCCCCTCCGGGGACAGCCCCCAGCGATCAAACTCGAAATACACATCCCCGAGCGCGTGCTGCGCCATCTCCCGCGCGCGGCGCGCCTCGAACTCCGACGGGTCGGCTTTGGCCACCAGCGGGGGCGCGGGCGCTTTTACCATTTCCTCCCTGGGAGTCCTGGTAAAACCCTGCAGGGGCGTAGGCTTCGCCGGTTCAGGTTTCGCGATCTTGTCCTCAGTCGTGGTAGTGGATGTTCCCTTCGTCGAACAGGCCGCCAGGGGAAGGACCAGTCCCATAATAAGCAGGCCGCGACCCAAGGCTATCGGCAATCGATTCATTTTACGTCCTCCAGGATCAGATGCGCCCGGCGATTTTTCCAGTAACAGGACTCCTCACGCTCGGTGCACACAGGCCGCTCTTTGCCATAGCTGGTGACGGCCACCGGGTTCCTGATGCCAAGACCCAGGAGGAACCGTTCCGTCTCCTTCGCCCGCTTCTCCCCCAGCACCAGATTGTATTCCCGGCTCCCGCGCTCGTCGCAGTGGCCCTCGATCAGGAGCTTGACGTTGGAGACCTGCTTCAGCGCGTCGGCGCTCTGGGTCAGGTTCTTCTTTCCCTCGGTGGTGAGCACCCACTTGTCGAACGCGAAATAAATGTCCGCGAGCTGTTTCTGCGCCGCTTCCCGCGCCTTGCGCGCGTCGATCTCCACCTGATCGGCCTTGGCCACCATCATCGGAGACCCCTTCACGGCTTCATCCTTGGGAGACTGGGAGAGGCCCTGCAGCGGGCCGTCGCCGCCGGAGCCTCCGGCACCGGCTTTGGCTTGAGTATCGCGCGGCTGGGTCATGCCGCCTCCGCCCGCACCGCTCTCGACTTTCGGCGGCGCCACCTCGGTCCCCGATGTCGTCGCCACGACGCTCTTTTTGGAACACCCGCCCATGGCGAGCATTCCGACCAAGCCCGCGAGCCCGATCCAATAGAGTGATTTCCCCGTTCCGATCATCATGGATGCTTTCCCCTTCCTTCCAGCAGAATTAGTCTTCATGGCAACGACCATGCCGGGTCATCGTTGAACGTCCCATTGGCGGTCAACCGCTCCAGGCCCGTCCCATCGACATTGATCATATAGATATCCCGCTTCCCATTGCGAGTGGAACTGAACGCCACATGCCGGCCGTCCGCCGACCAGGACGGCGACTCGTCATTGCTGCTGCCCGTCGTCAACTGCCGCCACTGCTGCCCGTCCGGGCTGATCACGCAGAGCTTGAGCAGCCGCCGGTCATCCCGGCACACGTAGGCGATCCAATTCCCTTTCGGCGACCAGGCGGCGGCGGTGTTATAGGTTCCATGCCGGTCCTTGTACGTCAGCGGACGCAGGGCTGTCCCGTCTGCGCTCATCAGGTAGATCTGCGGGGTTCCTCCCCGGTCGGACGTGAAGGCGATCTCGCGGCCCGTCGGCGACCAGGTGGGCGCCAGGTCCGCCGCCCCATGGTTCGTCAGCCGCTCAAACCGCTTGCCCGCCTTATCGACCTTGTAGATCTCCGCATTTCCGTCTTGGGTCGTCGTGAAGGCCAGCTCTTCGCCGCTCGGCGCCCACTCGGGCGTGATGTTGAGTCCCGGCAGGGCTACGATCGCCCGGCGGCGGCCGGTCGCCAGATCGAGCTCATGAATCTGGGGGTCTTTCCCCGCCCCATACGTCACGAAAGCCAGGCGCTGCTTGTCCGGAGACCAGCTCGGCGCCAGGTTCAAGAATGCGTCAAACGTCACCTGCCGGGGATTATACCCGTCGTAATCCATCACAAACAGCTCCTTGCCGCCGGCCTTCTCCGAGACATAGGCGATACGGCTGCGGGCAATCCCCTGCTCCCCGGTGAAATGAAAGGCCAATTCGTCCGCGAAACGATGCGCCATCTGGCGGACGACATCGGGACTGCCTACATAGCGCTTGCTGCCCACCTCCTCTTTACGATTGTAATCGTACAGGGTCCCTTCCATGACGGTGTCCTCCCCGCGCGGCTGAATGGCGCCCCATACCTGAACCGCCCATCCTGCTTCACCAGCCCGGCGTCTCGACTCGTCATCCGGCGCGGAATTGGCAATCGCCTTGATGCCCAGCTTCTCCAGGTCGGCCACGTCGAACAGGAGCGACCGGCGCAGATCCGCCTTCAGCACCTCAAGCGGGGCCTGCCCGTTCAGTGAGAGACCTTCCTGGAAGGGAAAGACGGCGATCGGGATCTTCTGGATCGCGCCGCGGGTGGCATCGATAAACACCTCAACCGCTCCGGAGGATACCACGAACGCGGCTGAAATCACGAACCCCACCGCCGCCAGGCGGGGACCGGAAAGGGAGGGCATCGCCGAGTGTCGCCGGGCGCGCATCACCGGTTACGAATCCCGCTTCCGGCTATAGGTGAAACTGGTCACGGCCACGAACGGCTCTCCCTTCATGTCGACGGGCAGAGGGGGCAGATGCCGGAGTTCCCGCAACACACTTTGGACTGCACGATCATAGGCGTCATTCCCCGACGACTTGCTGAGTTGGATCTCCTTGATCACTCCGTCCGGCAGAATGACCATCCGAATGGTGGCCGTCGAATCACCGGCACTCTCGAGCACGCTTCGGACGCCGGGATCGGTATCGGCGTTCCAGACCCGATTGATCGCCGCCTCCAGCAGCGGGCAATAGGCCCGCGCTTTGGGGGGACACCGCTCCAGCGCGGCCGTTCGAGGCATTGCCTGGGGAGCAAGCGCCACGACGGGAGCCGGAGACGCCGGCGGCAACTGCCCCAACAGCTTGTTGATCTCGTCGGACGTTCGCGGCTTGGCCGGAGCGGCCGCGGAGGGAACTGTCGGTTTGCTCGCCGCAGGGTTTGCTTTCATCAACGCTTCTTCCACTCGCCTGAGCGCTTCATTGAGATTCTGCGAAGCGTCGCTTTTCGGAGCCACGGGCTCTTGCTTGACGACCGGAGGCGCCGCCACAGGGGCCTTCTGAACCGGCGCGACCGGCTTGGGCGTGGCGACTTCTTTGACACGTTTCTCCAACACCTCCGCCCGGCGTTCCTTCACCGGTGGCGGAGCAACCTGAGGAGGAACGGGGCTGGCCCGCTCGACCGGCTTTGGCGCGGGAGGCGAACTGACAGCTTCAACAGGCTTGGGTTCCGGCTGGAGCTCGACTGGCGCCGGACGAACCGGCGGCGACGCCCCTTTCGACACCAGCATCACTTGAATGGCGGAGGTTCCCATCGGCGGCGCCTTCACGAACGGAACCACGGACAACAACGCCAAGACGAGCACATGCGCCGCCAGGGAAACCAATGTGGTTCGCCGCATCTCATCGGGAATACCGGCCGTCATTGGACTCGTCGGATGTAATGTTTATTTGACCCGTTCCTCAACTACCGGGTCGGTCACCATCCCAAGTTTGACGATCCCCGCCTTCTTGATGCTGTCCATGACCTGCACCACCGTCCCGTAGGGCACGTCCTGGTCGGCCCGCAGGAACACCGAGACGTCGGGGTTCTTGCGGTGCAAGGCGTCCATCTTCTGCTGGAGCTGCGCCAGTGGTATCAAGTCCTTATCGACGTACACGCGGCGGTCCCGCTCGACCGTCAGCACCACGCGCTCCTCCGGCTTGATCGTGTTGGAGGAGGACCTGGGAAGGTTGATGTCCATGCCCCGGTACAGCATCGGCGCCGTGACCATGAAGATCACGAGCAGCACCAGCACCACGTCCACCAGCGGGATGACGTTGATCTCGGCCATGAACCGGCGGCGGCGGGCTTCAATCATGGCTGCCTCGCGCCTTCCCGAAGGCCCCGCATCTCCAGCGCGTTCGTCAACTCGATGGCGAACCGGTCCATCCGAAACGCCATCTGGCGCACGCGGGAGAGGAAATAATTGTACGCGATCACCGCCGGAATGGCCGTGAACAGCCCCGCTGCCGTCGCCACGAGGGCCTCGGCCACGCCGGGCGCGACGGCCGAGATGCTGGCCGTGCCCTGCACGCCGATCTCGCGGAACGCGTCGATGATGCCCAGGACGGTCCCCAGGAGCCCCACGAACGGGGTGATGTTGCCGGTCGTCGCGAGAAACGGGAGATAGGATTCCGTCTTGTTGATCTGCTCCTGGGTCGAATGCGCCAGGACGCGCTCCACGTACCGTTGCGTCGGCAACCCGTCGCCGCCGGGCCCCAGGCTCTCGACCGCCAACCGTGAGCCCCCTCCATTCCCGTCGAGCTGGTAGCACCGCGCGACCTCCACATAGACGGCCACCAGGGCGCTGTCTTTGTGGAGATGGACATCGCGGGAGGCCTCGAGCGGGTACTCATACCGGCTGAAGGCCTTCAGGAAACGCTGGTCCGCGGTTTCGAGCGCGCGGAAAACCCGCCACTTGTAGAGGATGACGGCCCACGAGCCGATGGAGAAGAGAACCAGGGTCAGGAGAACGATCTTGGAGACGAGACCCAGCGAGGATAAGAAATCAAAGAAGCCGGAGCGAAACAGCATTGCGCGCGCGAAACCCCCTCACCTTCCCACGTGTGTCACCCGACCGCCCCTCCGCTCCCGGGCGGAGGACAAAATGGCGGGGCCGACGGGATTTGAACCCGCGACTTCCAGATTGACAATCTGGCGTCCTAACCAGGCTGAACGACGGCCCCGTAAAGAAATTCGTCGCAAAAATCGTGGTAGGCGGAACAGGGGTCGAACCTGTGACCTCTGCCTTGTAAAGGCAGCGCTCTGACCAACTGAGCTATCCGCCCAAGCAGACCCCAAAATGAATTCCTATCACGTTGGAAAACAAGCCGATACTAACAACTCCCCGCCTTGCTGTCAACCTAACATTCCCCCCATCACCCCCGGGGATGATGGCGTTTGTGGAGCTGCTTCAGCCGTTCCTTCTCGACATGGGTGTAGATCTGCGTCGTCGAGATGTCGGCATGGCCCAACAGGGTCTGCACAACGCGAAGATCGGCGCCCCGCTCCAGCAGGTGAGTCGCAAAGGAATGCCGCAGCATGTGCGGGGAAATAGGCTTCCGTATCTTGGCCGCCAGCGCATAGCGGCGCAGGATTTTCCAGAACCCCTGCCGCGTCATGCCCGTGCCGGCGCGGGTCACGAACAGGCGATTGGACGTGCGGGTCTTGAGCAACAGCGGACGCCCTCCCTCCAGATACCGGCGAAGTTTCCGCAGCGCCACAGCTCCGAGCGGCACCACGCGCTGCTTGGACCCCTTGCCGGTGGCCCGGAGAAAACCGACCGCCGCATTGACCGCCTCCAGATCCAGCGTGATCAGCTCCGAGACGCGCAGGCCCGTCGCGTAGAGGACTTCCAGCATGGCGTCATCCCGCAAGGCTTCGGGCTGCCGCCCTCGTGTCGACTCCTGGCGCGGCGGCGCGTCCAATATCCGTTGGACCTCGGCGAAGGACAGCGCCTTGGGCAGACGGAGGGATGACTTGGGAACCGTGACATTCAGGAAGGGATCGTGGCGGATCACCCCTTCGCGGAGAAGAAACCGGTAGAATCCGCGAAACGCCGCGACGCTGCGCGCGACCGATGGCGACGCCAAACCCTGGCCGCGCAAAAATCCCAGCAACTGCGGGACGTCGGCCCTAGTCACGGACGCCGGATCCTCGCGCCCCGCCCCGCGCAGAAACGCCTGCAGCTTGGCCAGATCCCGCCGGTACCCCTCCACCGTGTTCGCGGACAGGCCCCGCTCCGCGATCAAGCCGGTGAGGTATCTATCGAACCACTGCTCCGTTCGCACACACGCCTCCCTAAACGCAGGCGCGCCTACCTTACGAGATTGTTGGAGATAAAAAAAGGGGGGACAGAGCTGACCTCCGTCCCCCCTCAAGCAGAACGCTTGCTTACTTGTTGGGCTGCGGCGTGAAGCGCAGGTAGGGCTTGACCGACTTGAAGCCCTTGGGGAACAGCGTCTTGGCTTCGTCATCCTTCACAGACGGAACGATGATGCAGTCCTGGCCGTCCTTCCAGTTGACCGGCGTCGCCACCTTGTACTTGGCCGTGAGCTGCAGGGAGTCCACCACCCGCAGCAACTCGTCGAAGTTCCGGCCGCAGGAGGCAGGATAGGTGAGCATGAGCTTGACCTTCTTGTCCGGTCCGATGACGAAGACCGATCGGACCGTCATGTTGTCCGCGGCGTTGGGGTGGATCATGTCGTAGAGCATCGCGACCTTCTTCTCCGGATCGGCGATCAGGGGGTAGCTGACCGTGCAGTGCTGGGTCTCGTTGATGTCCTTGGTCCACCCCTTGTGTGAGTCCAGGGGATCGACGCTGATCGCGATCACCTTGACGCCGCGTTTGTCGAACTCGCCCTTGACCCGCGCCATGTAGCCCAACTCGGTGGTGCACACCGGCGTGAAGTCCTTCGGGTGTGAAAAGAGAATACCCCAGCCGCTCCCCAGCCATTCGTGGAACTTGACGGTGCCCTCAGTCGTTTCCGCCGTAAAGTTCGGCGCTTCATCTCCCAACCGTAATGCCATATCCGGCCTCCTTTATCTTCTATTCAACCCAATTTTTTGATCGCCGAATCACGTCTCGCCGCACGACAACAAAACCATTATCGCTTGCCGGCAGGAACGTTTGTCAACCGTTTCTTAACACCTTCGCGCAATCCTGTTACAATTCAACAGTCATGGCTGCCACCACCGCTCAAGGCCGCAATCTCCGCGATCTGATGCGCGATCGCCTTCCGGCCAAGATTTTCAGCCGATTGGAAGACGCCGGCAGGCTGGCCCAACAGTCCGGAGTCGCGGCCTTCGTGGTGGGCGGCCTGGTCCGGGACCTCCTGCTGGGGCGCGCAACGATCGACGTTGACATCACGGTGGAGGGCGACGGCATGGCCTTCGCCAGGCGCCTGGCCGATCGGCACAACGCCGCCCTGAAGATCTTCGAGCGATTCGCCACCGCCTATGTCGTCTTTCCCGACCGCATGAAGTTCGACATCGCGAGCACCCGCGCCGGGCAGCCCGCCCGTCTTGGCGCCGGCGATGAGGGAGCCTGGAGCGCCCCGGCCGGCGAATCCTGTCCCATCGAGCAGGACCTCATGCGGCGGGACTTCACCATCAACGCCCTCGCCATCCATCTAAATGCCGGACGCTTCGGGCAACTGCTGGACCCTTCGGGAGGGCTCCACGATCTGCGCGGACGTACCATCCGCGCCGTCTACGATTTCAGTTTCACAGACGACCCCACCCGCGTTTATCGAGCCATCCGCTTTGAACGGCGATTCGGATTCACGATCGAACGGAGAACTCTGCGTCTGCTCAAGGAGGCAACCGCGCAAGGGCTGACTCACACACTCCCCGGCCATCGCGTGAAGAATGAACTGATACTGCTGCTGGCCGAAAAGGATCCGGCCCGCACGATCCGGCGCCTGTCCGCGCTCGACCTTCTCCATCCCATTCACCCGGCTCTTCAATTGACGCCTCACCTCACGACCCTGCTGGCCGGCCTGACGAACGCGCTGAATTGGTGGGGGCGACGATTCCCGGACCGGAAACCCGACTACCCCCTCGCCTATTTCATAGCACTGACCGCTGGATTGAGCGCACCGGCCGCGAATACCCTCATGAAGCGGCTGGTGCTCCCGGAAGGACAGGCCGAAAAAGTCCGGACGGTCACACGCCGTCTGGAGCCCATCCTGCGACGCCTGGGCAGGAGCCGTCCGCTGACGCCCTCCCAGACCTATCGGCTCCTGACCGGCCTGCCGGACGAAGGCCTGATCCTGCTCGTTGCCGAAGCGCCATCTGCAAGCATACGGCGTCTGGTGTCCGCGTATCTGACCCGGTACCAACCCACCCGGCTGGCCATCAGCGGGAAGAATCTGGCCTCCATGGGATTGAAATCGGGCCCCCTGTATAAAACGGTCCTGGACCGCGTGCTCGACGCGAAACTGGACGGCAAGGTCAAGACCGAGAAGGAAGAGCGGGAACTGGCTCAACGGCTCGTGCGGAAGGTCGCGGTCTGATGGACGTCATCACGACTCATCTCAATGCGGACTTCGATGGGCTGGCCTCGATGGTCGCGGCCCGCAAGCTGTACCCGGGCGCCCTGCTCGTCTTTCCCGGCGGCGCCCAGGAGACGATCCGCAGCTTCCTGGCAATCCACGATCTCGGGATTACCAGATTGAAAGACCTCGATCTGGAGCAGATCACACGGCTAATCCTCGTGGACACGCAGGAGCCCGAGCGCGTCGGCGTCCTGAAAAGTCTCTTCGGCAGACCGCAGGTGCAGATTCACGTCTACGATCACCATCCGGACCCGGATCAGCCAGCCGGAGAATCCGAGCTTCCACGGGTGGACTTTCGCAAGGTCGAACAGGTCGGCGCAACGACGACGATCCTGATCGAGCAACTGCAGTCACGAGAGATTCCGCTCACGCCGTTCGAGGCCACCGTCCTGGCCCTCGGCCTCTACGAGGAGACTGGCTCGCTGGCCTACGCCTCGACCACGCCCCGTGACCTGGACGCGGCCGCGCACGTCCTGCGGGCGGGCGCCGATCTCAACGTCGTGTCCGACACGTTGCGGAGCCATCTCGATCCCGATCAGATCGCGCTGCTCAACGATCTGCTCCATTCGAGCGAGACCTATTATATCGAGGGCCGGAAGGTCCTGCTGGCCACCAGTCCGTACGATCACTACCGCGGCGATCTCGCCGAGATGGTCCACAAGCTGGCCGACATGGAAGGGTTCGACGCAGTGGTCGCAGCCATTGCGATGGATGACAAGATCGAGATCATCGGCCGGAGCCGGCGGCCCGAAATCGACGTGGGGCAGATCGCGCGCGAGTTCGGCGGCGGCGGCCACGCCGTCGCGGCGGCGGCCTGCGTCAAGGGCCGGACCCTGGTGGAGATCAAGGAACGGCTCGCGCAACTGCTGACCGAACGCTACCGCCCCACCCTGCTGGCCAAGGACGTCATGACCACGCCGGTCAAGGCCATCAACGAGGACGCGACGGTGGCCGACGCCGAGAGCCTCATGACGAAGTACGGGGTCAACGTCCTGCCGGTGCTGGACGGCCGGGATCGCTACCTGGGCCTGGTCACGCGGGAGATCATCCAGAAGGCCCTCTTCCACCAATTCGGCAAATCGCCGGTCCTCCCCCTCGTCCAGACCGACGCCTACCGGGCCACGCCGGAGATTCCCTTCCAGGAGATCGAGGCCCGCATGATCGAGCGCAACCAGCGGTTCGTGCCCGTACTCCACGGCACGAAGGTAGTCGGCGTCATCACCCGTACCGACCTTCTCCGCACGCTCCACGACGACGTCCTCCTGGCGGCCAGAGCCCGTGTGAAGGGCCAGCCGCCGCCGGCCGGCCAGTCTTCTTCGCCCTTCCGGCGCAACATTAAGGGCCTATTAAGGGAGCGCCTGCCGGATCATGTCTTCGCCGTACTGGAACGGGCCGGCGAGCTGGCGGAACGGACCGGCGTGACGGTCTTCGCAGTGGGGGGCTTCGTGCGCGATCTCCTGCTGGGACGGCCGAACCTGGACCTGGACCTCGTCGTCGAGGGCGACGGCATCGCCTACGCGCGGGCGCTGGGGGCGGAGGTCAAGGCCGCAGTCAAGGCCCACGAGCGCTTCGGCACGGCCGTCCTGATCTTCCCTGAGGGCTTCAAGCTGGACGTGGCGACCGCCCGCACCGAGTATTACGAGTACCCGACCGCGCTTCCGACCGTCGAGCGCAGCTCGATCAAGAAGGACCTCTACCGCCGCGACTTCACGATCAATACGCTGGCGATCCGCCTGAATGCCGGCCGCTTCGGCGACCTGATTGATTTCTACGGCGGCCAGCACGACCTCAAGGAAAAGACGATCCGCGTGCTGCACAGCCTGAGCTTCGTCGAGGACCCAACGCGCGTGTTCAGAGCCATCCGCTTCGAGCAGCGCTTCGGGTTCAAGCTGGGCAAGGAAACGCTCACCCTGATCAAGGGTGCGGCCAAGATGGACCTCTTCCACCGCCTGTCCGGCTCGCGCCTCATGGAAGAACTCATCCTCCTGTTCTCCGAAGAGGAACCGCGCAAGGCCATCGCGCGCCTGGCCGAGCTGGACCTGCTCCGGTTCATCAACCCGAGCCTCAAGTGGTCGCCCCGCCTGGAGGCGCTGCTCAAGGCCGTCGAGGACGCGCTGGACTGGCACACCCTGCTCTACCTGGATCGCAAGATGGACGCGTGGGTGGTCTACTTCATGGCGCTCATGGAGGTGGCGCCGGACAAGACTGTGAAGGAAACGTTGAAGCGGTTGCCGGTGCCGGAGCGGCAGGCCGGGAAAATCCGCGAGGGCCGGTTCAACTCGTACGCCCTCTTACGGCGCCTGGCGAAACGCCCGCCCCTGAAACCGGCCGAGACCTACCGCACGCTGCTCGGGCTTGCCGACGAGGTCCTGCTGATCCTCATCGCCAAGACGAAATCGGAATCGGTCAAGCGCCAGATCTCGGCCTACCTCACCACGTACCAGCACGTGAAGCCGTCGCTGACGGGAGAGGACTTGAAGAAGCTGGGCCTGAAGCCGGGGCCGCTCTACAGAAAGATCCTGGACCGCCTGCTCGACGCCCGCCTGAACGGCGAAGTCAAGTCCGAAACCGGCGAGCGGGATCTGGCGAAGAAGATCGCGAAGGCATAAAAAGGGGGTGCGCATGGCTGTTCCTTGGACGATTCTCGGCGCCATCTTCAAGTTCCTCGCGCCGAACCTTCCCGACATCATCGATGCCGTCAAAAACCTGAAGAAGGAGCAGCAGAAGGAAAAGGTCGTCCTCGACGACACGGCCATCCGCTTGCTCGAACTGGAGAAGCGGATCGCCGCGCAGTTGCAGCTCATCGAGCAGTTGACGGCTCAGCTCGTCAAGATGGAGAGGGCGTTCGTCTGGGCCCTCTGGGCCGCGCTCTTCGCCGCCGTGTTGGCAGTGATCGCGCTGGGAGCGGTGGTGTTCAGGTAGGGGCACGGCGTGCCGTGCCCTGACGAAACCGATGGATGAATCCAACGGTAGGGGCGCAATTCATTGCGCCCAGGTTCCGGACGCATCCGGGCGTGATGAATCACGCCCCTACGAAATCCACAACGCGTTGTCCCAACCCGATGCAGTGGCAGGCCCCCGTGCCTGCCCAGATGATGGGCAACCTGGCTGCTCTCCTCAGGAGTGAGGGGTGGAAGGAGAAAATCGGGTCATTGCCAGTCGATGACCACGATTTCAGGTGAGCAACTCAATCGAATCGGCAGCAGCGACCAGCCCAGCCCCCGGTTGACATAGAGTCGGTGCCCATTCCTCTGATGGTGGCCTGCCGATCTTCCGCTGCATCCGTAGGGCAGCCAGAATGGGTGCAGGAACGGGAGCCGCCATTGGCCTCCGTGGCTATGGCCGCAGAGGATCAGGTCAACCGCGTGCCGGCGGTCCAAGTGGTTAAGCACGTTGGGAGCGTGAGCCAGCAGGACCGTGAAGCGGCCCGGCGTTCGTGGCGGGATGCACCGGAGATCGGCGCGGTGCAGGGACGGATCGTCCAGGCCGACGATGCACAGTTCGCCGCCGACCGTCGGGACAAACATGGCCTGGTTGATCAGCAGGTGCAGCTTGTGCCGGTCCGCCAGCTCGCTGAACTGATCCAAGGGAACGCCGCTGTAGTGGTCGTGGTTACCCAAGGTGAGGTAGACCGGGGCGATGCTACGGAGGCCGGCCAGGAACCGGAAGAGGTGAGGCAAGCCATCTGCGACGGTCAAGAGGTCGCCGGTCACGAAGATCCAGTCCGGCTTCAGGCCGCCGATCGTATTGAGGACCCTGTCGTGCCGGGCATGGTAGCAGTCCAGGTGCAGGTCACTGATCTGCACCGCCCTGCGACCGGCCAGGGGCGCATGGCGGCACTCGACGCGGGTAATCTCCGCTGCGACGTGGCCGACCTCTGAACCGGGAAACAGGTTAAAGAGGTGGTGGAAGGGGAGGGAGATCCGGTGGGCCAGCGCAAGCTGGAACCGTCTGGGCCAACGCAGCGGGAGGCCGATCATCCGGAGATCCTGGAGATATTAAGTGTGCCTGGCACCGTTATTCTTCCTCAGACCCCTTCGCGCTAGGTCGGGACGAACTTCAGCGCGGCGGCATTGATGCAATAGCGCAGGCCGGTGGGCGGAGGGCCGTCGTCGAACACGTGGCCCTGGTGGCCGCCGCAGCGGGCGCAATGGACTTCCGTCCTCGGATGGAGCAGCTTCCAGTCCGTTTTCTTCTCGACGGCCTTTTCGGCAATCGGCTTCCAAAAGCTCGGCCACCCCGTCCGGCTGTCGTACTTGGCATCGGATGCGAACAACGGCAGATCGCAGCCGGCGCATTGGTACGTCCCGAGCGCCTTATTGTTGTGGTAAGGATTTTGAAAAGGTTTCTCTGTCCCTTCCTGGCGCAAGACGCGATATTGCTCCGGCGTCAACATCGCTTTCCATTCAGCGTCCGTCTTCGTAATTTTCACAATCTCACCCATTGTCCCGGCCTCCTTGGCTTGCACCGGCATTATACCAATAGCCTTGGAAAGAATCTTATTCCCGCGACTTCTGCCAGTGGTCGATGAGGATGCCTTCGCGGAGGCCGTAATCGCTCACCAGGCACTCGACGAACCCGAACCGCTCCATGCACTCCAGCAGGATCAGCGTGCCGGCCACCATGAGGTCCTCGCGGCCCGGCTCGAGACCCGGCAGTTCGCGCCGCTGGGCGTGGGTGCGGGAAGTCAGGTCTCCCAGGATGCGGCGGACCGCGTCCCATGAGAGGCGGTAATTGTGGATCCGCTTGGGGGTGTAAGCTTCCAATTTCTGGTCCATCGCCGCCAGCGTCGTGATGGTTCCGGCCGTCCCGACCAGGCGGAACCCGACCACCGAGCCGAGCTTCTCCTTCACCGCGTGGAGATGGTTCCGGATACGGGTTCGCGCCGCCGCCACCTCATCGGGCTTCGGAGGATCGCTCCGCAGGCAGTCTTCGGTCAGGCGAACGACCCCTTCATTGATCGACACCATCGCGGGCGGCTGGTCCGGCGCCGCCTTGATGAACTCGGTGCTGCCTCCGCCGATATCGAGCGCGACGTACCGCTCCACATCCGGCGGGAGCCCCGACTGGATGCCCAGGAGCGACAGCCTCGCCTCCTCCTCGCCCGACAGGACCGTCACGTCCCAGCCGGTCTTGCGCTTCACGTCCGCGAGAAATTCGGCGCGGTTGAGGGCGTCGCGGACGGCGCTCGTGGCCACCGCCACCACCTCGCGCGCGCCGGCCTTTTCAATCCTCGGCGCCCATTCGACGATCGTTTCGATCGCCCGAGCCATCGACGCCGATTGCAGTCGGTGGCTCGCCTGCATGCCCTCCCCCAGGCGGACGATGCGCCGTTCCGAATCCAGCTCGCGGAGCCGCCCGTCCAGGACGCGTGCGACCAGCAGGCGAATCGCCAGCGTTCCGATGTCTATTCCGGCGTAAACCGGCATGTCCGTTCCATCCTCATTGCCTCATTGCTCCTTGATCTGGTCCCGCTCGAATCGGATACGCGCCTCTTCCTGTCTGAGCTGATCGACCTTCTCGAAAAGACCCCGCATCTCCTTGTCGTCCAGCACGCTCCCGCCTTTCCGCTCGATCAACTGAAACGCCCGCTCGCCGGCCGCGCGCAGGTGGTCTCTGATCTGATCCTCAACCTGGTACAGCTCGAACTTCAGGCGAAGCAGCTCGATCTCCCGCAGGGACTGATCCACGGTTTCGGCGGACCCCTGGCGGACGGTTGCCCAGCCGGTGCGAAGATCGTTTTTGAACCGGCGGAATCGCGGATTCATGACACCGACGCCAGCTCCAGTTTCTCATGCCACCGGCGGAGCAGGGCTGTCTTGAGCTCCGCGTGCTCGGGCCGGGCCAGTTCGGGATCCCGCTGCTGCAGCAGCGCCGCCTCCTCGCGGGCCTCTTCCAGAATCTTCACGTCGCGTATGAGATTGGCCACCCGCAGATCGGTCGGCCCCCACTGCCGCGTCCCGAAGAACTCCCCTGGGCCGCGGATGCTCATATCCTCCTCGGCGATGACGAACCCGTCATGGCTCTTGACCAGGGCCTCCAGGCGCCGGCGCGCGACCTCCGACAGGCGGCCCGGCCCCATCAGGAGGCAGGAGGATTGATGCGTCCCGCGGCCGACGCGCCCCCGGAGCTGGTGCAGCTGCGCCAGCCCGAACCGGTCGGCATGCTCGATCAGCATCACCGTCGCATTGGCGACGTCAATGCCGACCTCGATGACCGTCGTGGCCACCAGCACCTGGATGCGGCCGGCCTTGAAGTCCGTCATGACGCGGTCCTTGGCCTCGCTTTTCATGCGCCCGTGGATCAGCCCGACCGTCCATTTTGAGAACGGGCCGCGCTGCAGGCGCTCGGCCCCGGTGATCGCCGCCCGAAGGTCCACCTTCTCCGACTCCTCGACCAGCGGAAAGACGACGTAGGCCTGCCGGCCCTGCGCGAGCTCGTCCTCGATCAGGCGGCAGGCGCGCGCCCGCTGGTTCTCCGCGAACAGGAGGGTCCGGGTCGGCGTCCGGCCCGGCGGCATTGCGTCGATGACGGACAGGTCCAGGTCTCCGTACAGCGTCAGCGCCAGGGTTCGCGGGATGGGCGTGGCGGTCATCACCAGCACATCAGGCGCATAGCCCTTTTCCTTCAGCGTCGCGCGCTGCATGACGCCGAACTTGTGCTGCTCGTCGATGACGGCCAGCCCGAGCTTCTGAAACGTCACGCCCTGCTGAATCAGGGCGTGCGTGCCGATCACGATCTGGGCCGATCCTTCGGCAATCGCGGCCTGGGCCGCCGACCGCTTCTTCCCGCCCCGTCCTCCCACCAGCAGCACGCACGAGACCCCCAGAGGCTCCAGCAGGCGGTGCAGATTCAGGTAATGCTGCTCGGCGAGGATTTCGGTGGGCGCCATGAGGGCCGCCTGAAACCCGGAGCCCACGGCGACCAGCATGGCCGCGACGGCGACGACGGTCTTGCCGCAGCCCACGTCCCCCTGGATCAGCCGGTTCATCGGATGGGGGCTCGCCAGGTCCTGATGAATGTCCCGCAGCACGCGGGCCTGCGCAGCGGTGAGCCGGAACGGCAGTGCCTTCAGCAGGCGTTGCGACAGCGGCTGGTCCAGATTGTAGATGAGGCTGCGCGCCTCGCGCTTGACCGCTTCGCGCTTCCAGCCCAATGCCAGCTCGAGGAGAAAGAAGTCCTCGAAGGCGAACCGCCGGTGCCCCGGCGTCCGGCCGCGGTTCAAGTCGTCGAGATTCGCGCCCGGCGCGGGAAAATGGACGGCCCTGATCGCCTCCCCGAATGGCATGAGCCGTCTGCCTTTCATGATGGCCGGCGGTAGTGCGTCCACGGCGCCGTCCGCGTATTGGTCAACCAGCGCCTTCATGATGGCGCGGACCCGGTCGCTCGGCATCGTCCGCGTCTTCGTCTCCCGCCCGTGGTAGATCGGCACGATGCGGCCCATGTGGACCAGGTCGGGATGCGCCGGGGCCTGCGGGCCGCCCTCTAGGATCTCAAAGACGGGGTTCTCCATCTGGAGCTGCGTCCATCGCCCGTCCTTCGGCCTGACCAGGCCGTAGAGCATCAACCGCCGGCCGGCCTGAAAAGTCTCCGCCAGATACGGCTGATTGAACCACACCAGATGGAGACTTCCAGTGCGATCCGCCACGGTCACTTCGACCAGCTTTCTGCGCTTGTGGGCGGTCACCGCGAGCTTGACTGTCTGGATTTCGGCGGCAACGACCGCCTCCTGCCCGGGGATTAAATTTTCGATGAGCCGTACATGGGTCCGGTCCTCGTAGCGCCACGGGAGCGACCAAACAGCGTCCTCCACCGTCCGAATGCCCGCGCGAGCCAAAACCTCCGCCTTCTTCGGCCCCACGCCCCGCACGTATTGAACGGGAGATTCCCAGAGCCGGTACGCCGGCTTCGCGGGCTCAGGGGATTGCTCCAGAGTTCGGCGGAGCCGGTCCACCAGCGTTCGCGCTTCGACCAGACGTTCCTGCTTCCGATTTTCCTGCAGCGATTCAAAATCCGAAAACAGGTGCTTGAGGTGCAACAGGTCCGCCTCAACCGCAGGGACCCGAACCGCATCCCTGAGCGCCTCCACCACCCGATCGGCGACGAAGGTATGGATGGCAGAGCGGCCCTTTGGCCCGATCCGCTCTGCCGACTCCAGCGCGTGGGCGATCCCCTGCAGTATCTCGTTCAGCTCATTCACATCAACATCTCGCGGGGCCATTCTCGCTATCTCACCCCCAAAGATCAACTCACCAAGCCCTACAGAGGTTCCTGGCAAACTAGGCGCGCCAGTGCACTTGTCAGCGAAAGACCCGTTGTGGTAGCATGCGCCTCGGTGTGACTAATCAGGAGGAGAACTACCGTGGCCAGGGCATGTGAAATCTGCGGGAAGATACGCGCGGTCGGCAACAACGTCAGCCACGCCAATAACCGCACCAAGCGGGTCTTTCGCCCGAATCTTCAGACCATCCGGGCGCTCATCAACGGCGCGACGCGCCGCATCCTCGCCTGCACGCGCTGCATCCGCAGCGGCAAGATCAAGAAAGCGGTCTAGTTTAGCCGGGTCGAGCGAGCTCTGTTTGGAGCGGGAGACGGGATTTGAACCCGCGACCGACGGCTTGGGAAGCCGCTGCGCTACCACTGCGCTACTCCCGCCCCTGTTAGTTTGGATTATCTGCTAAGCCTTCCGAACAAGTCAACCGAGCCGCGCGCGGCTAGGCCTTGGCTTCGAATCGGATGACGGCGAAGCGTTTCTTGCCTACTTTCAGCCGATAGTCCAGGCCGGGCTCCCCGGCCATGACGTGATCGCCGTCGGTCACTTTTTCGCCGTCAATCTCCACGCCGCCCTGCGCGATCAGCCGCCGCGCCTCGGTCTTGCTGGGCGCGAGACCGGCCTGCGCCAGCACGGCGACCAGCGGGGTCGGCCCCGCAGGCAGTACCTTCCGCTCCGCCGATTCCGCCGGAAACTCCCGCTCGCGAAAACGCTGCTGGAACTCCGCCCGCGCCTCGTCGGCCGCCGCCGCCCCGTGATACGTGGCGACCATGCGATGCGCCAGCGCCAGCTTGGCCTCCATCGGATGCATGGCTTTGACGGCGTTCAACTCCTCCGTCGTGAGGAGTTCGTAATACCGCAGCATGAGCTGATCCGAGATAGACATGAGCTTGCCGAACATGTCCCCCGGCCTGTCTTCGAGCGCAATGTAGTTGCCCAGGCTCTTGCTCATTTTGCGGACGCCGTCGGTGCCCTCGAGCAGCGGCATCGTGATCACGATCTGCGGCGGCTGGCCGTACACACGCTGGAGGTCGCGGCCGACCAGCAGGTTGAATTTCTGATCGGTGCCGCCGAGTTCGACGTCCGCCTCGAGGGCCACGGAATCGTACCCCTGGACCAGCGGGTACAGGAACTCGTGGATGCTGATCGGCTTCTGGTCGTGATGGCGCTTGTGGAAATCGTCGCGCTCCAGCATCCGGGCCACGCTGTAGTGCGCGCTCAGGTGGATGAGCTGCTCGGCCGTCATGGCGTTCATCCAGCGGCTGTTGAAGTCGATGGTGGTCCGGCCGGGATCGAGGATTTTGAAAATCTGGCGCTCGTACGTCTTGGCGTTCTGCCGAACCTCCTCCTTCGTGAGCGACTTCCGGGTTTCCGACACGCCGGTCGGGTCTCCGATCATGCCCGTGAAGTCACCGATGAGGAAGATCACCTCATGGCCCAGGTCCTGAAAGTGCTTCAGTTTGTGGATGAGGACGGTGTGGCCGAGATGCAGGTCCGGCGCGGTGGGATCAAAGCCCGCCTTGATGCGGAGCGGCCGCCGCTCCTTGATCGAGGCGGCCAGTTTGTCCTCGAGCTCCTTTTTCTGGATGATCTCGACGGTGCCGCGCGCGATGAGGGCGAGCTGCCGTTCCAGTTCGCTCATTGGACTTTTCCGCCTGCGCTCATGGAACCTCCGCCGTCATGACCAGGGGGCGAAGCCGCTCCATCCGCTTCTCCCCGATGCCCCGCACCTTCCGCAAATCATCCACGCTGCGGAACCCGCCCTGGCTCTTCCGGTATTCCACCATTCGCTGGGCCAGCTTTTCGCCGATGCCCGGCAACTCCATCAGCTCCTCGAGCCGGGCCTTGTTGATATCAAGCGGGAACGTCACCGCGCGGCGTGGCGGCGCGGGCCTGGCCGAGCGAGAAGTTGCCGCCGCCTTGACCGGTGCGGGCGGCGTGTCGTTCTGGGCCAGCGGCGCCTCGCCCGACTCGTCCCCGCCCTGCGCATCGGCAGTCAGCGGCAGTACCGTCACGGGCTGTTCAGGCTCAGCGGTCATCTCGGGATTGACGGCCCAGTAGAGGACTCCCACCGTCACGGCGAGCATCAGGAGCTTGACGAACAGACCTTGCAGCCAAGTCATGCCTTGCAGCCAGGTCATGACGCGCCGACCTTCCGACGGGCAAGATGGATCGCCATGCCTTCCACGTCCTCAGCCGCTTCCATCAATCCCTCCGGCATCGTGGGATGCGCGTGGATCGTCCCGGCGAGCGTCGCAGCGGTGGCGCCCATCTGCATGGCAACGGCGGCTTCGTGAATCAGGTCCGCTGCATGCGACCCGACAAGATGCACGCCGACGATTCGACCGGTCG
>Ga0080064_1002750_pt1 | contig 28473 bp, 24 predicted proteins | sample Subgrocontami54m_FD_69260 | JGI IMG/M metagenome (GOLD analysis project Ga0080064, IMG submission 69260) | Subsurface groundwater microbial communities from S. Glens Falls, New York, USA - GMW46 contaminated, 5.4 m (SPADES assembly) (version 2) ...
GCCGCCAGCACCCGGAACGGCACCGGCGCCCACTCGATCGGCAGGTCCGCGACCGCGGCCGATGCGGCGGCGGCGCTGATCAGCGCCACGCCCGAAGCGAATGCGTAATGACGGCCGAGGCCCAGGGTGGCGACGGATGTGTAGAGGATCGCCGTCGTCAGCGAGCCGGCCAGCCACATCGCCTGCGGGTCCAGGTCTTCGTCGGAGAGGATGGTGTACGCCGCGACGAAACTCAACGGCACCAGGATCGCGCCCACGCCGAAGAAGACGTGCCCTGCGGCGACCACGCGCGGGATTCGCAGGCACGCTGCCCCGGCCGCCAGGAACGCGAGCGTGAACGCGGTGAACAGCGTCATCTTCGTGATGCCACTCACGTTCTCTCCCGAGTAGGCGACGTAGATCAACGCAGCGATCACCACCAGGAACGCGCCGGCGAACAGGAAGAGGTTGGCCTGCTGCTCCGCAAGCCAGCTCCAGTCGCGCGGCGGGCTCGGCGGCTTCGGCGGGCGGAAGCGCGGCTCCGCGGCCGCTGGGCGCGCGGGCAACGGCGGAGGTGCAGCGGCCGTCGCCGCGATGGGCACCGGCAGTTGCACCTGCGCCGCTCTCGGCGCCGGCGCCCGGCGCGCAGGAGCGACCAGCGAGCGCAGCTCGTCCTCGTAGTGCGCGACCAGCCGATCGCGCTCGGCGTCAGGGAGGATCGCGCCCAGGCCGGGCGATTGCGCCTCGTTCAGCATGAACGCCACGCCGCTCAGCCGGTCCGCGCGCGTTTCGGCGAGCGCCGCGCCGCACTGCTTGCAGTAGCGATAGCCGACCGGGTTCGCCAGCCCGCACTTGAGACAGTGGTACGATCCGACGCGCGTGGTCGCCCCCGCCGGAGGCTCCGCCGCCGCCAGCGGCGCCCCGCAGTGCTTGCAGTACCGTGACGCGGCAGCGTTTGCACCGCCGCAGGTGAGGCACCGCTGCGGTGCGGGAGCCGGCGACTGCGGCTCTGCCGTCGTCTCCGCCAGCCGCGCCCCGCAGTGCTTGCAGTACTGCGCCGCGGCAGCGTTCGCCCCGCCGCACCTCAGGCACCGATACGGCGCCGCAGGCGTCGCCTGCGGCGTCGCGTCCGGCGGTGCGTTTCCCTCTGATGAGGCAGCGTTGCAGCGCTCGCTGGGGGTGTGCTGCGCGTCGCAGCCTGCTTCGTGTTCGCGTTCCATGTCCGGCATCCTCTCTCGTGTGATGCACGAACTATCGACCTTGCCGCCACGCGCCGCGAGTTGCGGACGAACCATCGCGATGGTGCAAACGGACTACGCCGCCCGCATCATCGCCCGTGACGACAGGACGATCATCCACCCCGCAAGTGCCGCCACGAAGAGCCATTCGGCTCAAGCGGGGCGTTCGCCCATACCTCACATGGGCGATTCACGAACTGTCAACTGCCCGATGTCAACTCTTAACCGTCGACTGTGAGCTTCCCCGCCAGGTACGCCACGATGTTGTCCAGCGTCGTCAGCTTCGGGTAATCGGCCTCCGCGATCTCGACGTGCAACTCCGCATCGATGGAGATCAGGAAATTCAGCGCGTCCATCGAGTCGATATCGATCTGGTCGCGCAGCCGCACGTCCGGCTTGATCACCGCCATGTCGGCTTCCGGCGCGACCTGCGACAGCAGCCGCAGCACGACCTCGCGGATCTCGTCGTTGTTCATAGTTTCTCCGGCGTCTGCAGCAGGTGCTCGACCGCCGCCAGGAAGCGGCTGCCTCGATGCCCGTCCGCCACGCGATGGTCCGCTGCCAGCGTCGCGACGACCACCGGCCGCGACACCACCTGTCCGCCGATCGACATCGGCCGCGCGTGCAGCCGCCCGAAGCCCGCCAGCGCGACCTGCGGCGGATAGATCAGCCCGTACACCGCCTCCGCCCCCTCCTCGCCCAGGCTCGTGATCGTCATCGTCGGGTCCGACATCTCGGAGCTGCGCAGGCTGCCCGCCCGCGCGCGCATCACCAGGTCGCGCAGGTTCGTCATCAGGTCGCCGAGGCTTTGCCGGTCCGCGTCGTGCAGCGCCGGTGCGACGAGTCCGCCGCCCGGCAGCGAGATCGCGATGCCGGTATGCACCGATTCGTGCAACATGACGCGCTCGTCGATCCACGATGCGTTTAGCTCCGGCACTTCGCGCAGCGCCAGCGCAGTCGCTTTGATCAGCAGCACGCCGCTGAGCAGCCGGTCGGCGATCTTCCGCCGCGCGTTCTCCTCCGCCAGCCACGCCGTCGCCGCTCCCATGTCGATCGTCGATGCCAGGTGGAAGTGCGGGATCTCGCGCGCCGAGCGCATCATCGCCGCCGCGATCGCCTGGCGCATGCGTGTCTGCTTGTCCCGCGGTGCGGCCTCGGGCGTGGGCGCGGCGACCGCACGCTGCGCCTCGGCCGCTGCCAGCACGTCGCGCCGCTGGATGCGCCCGTCCGGCCCGGTCCCCGTCACCGTCGCCAGGTCGACGTGCAGTTCCGCCGCGAGTTGCCGCGCCGCCGGCGAGATGGGCGCGCGCCCCTCCGCCGGCGCGCCGGCATGTGCGCGCGGCATCGGCGGCGGTACGGCGGCAGGCATGGCCGCAGACGCTGCCGGCGCAGGAGCGGGCTCCACCTCGCCCGGGTCGAGCCGGATCGTCGCCAGCGGCGTGCCCACCGGCACCTTCTCCCCCGGCTCGACGAGTATCTTCTCCAGCACGCCGTTCATGAAGATCTCGACCTCGACGTCCGCCTTGTCAGACTCCACCTCCGCGATGATGTCGCCGCGCCGCACGGCGTCGCCCGGCTCCTTCCGCCACGCGACGAGCGTGCCGGCCGTCATGTCTGCTCCCAGGATCGGCATCACGAATTCGGCCATGCTACGCGAACATCTCCTGCACTGCGCGCACGATCTGCGCGGCCTGCGGCAACGTCGCGTCTTCCATGTGCTTCGCGTACGGCGCGGGCACCTCGGCCGCGCACACGCGCTGCACGGGCCAGTCCAGCTCGTTGAACGCGCGCTCCATGATCTGCGCCGAGACCTCCGCCGCCAGGCTGCCGGTCCGCCACGCCTCATCGATGATTACCGCGTGATGTGTCCGCGCCACCGACTCCAGCACCGTCGCCATGTCGAGCGGCCGCAGCGTCCGCAGGTCGATCACCTCCGCCTCGATCCCCTCCTCTGCCAGCGTCGCTGCCGCCTCCAGCGTCTTCCCGAGCGAGCCGCCGTACGTCACCAGCGTCACATCCTTGCCCGCGCGACGCACGGCCGCGTGGTCGATATCCGCCGCCCCCGCCTGCTCGTCGATGTCGCCCTCCATCGGGTATAGCGTCGCGTGTTCGAAGATGAACACCGGGTCGAGTTGCTCCAGCGCCGCCAGCAGCATTCCGCGCGCATCGGCCACCGTCGCCGGCGCGAGCACGCGGATGCCCGGGATGTGCGCGTACCAGCCTTCGAGGCTGTGCGAGTGCTGCGCACCGAGTTGCCGCCCGCCGCCCGTCGCCATCCGCACCACGAGCGGCACGTGGAACTGGCCGCCCGACATGTAGCGCAGCGTCGCCGCGTTGTTCAGCACCTGGTCCATCGCCAGCATGCTGAAGTTCACCGTCATTACTTCGACGATCGGCCGCATCCCGTTCAGCGCCGCGCCGATGCCCGCGCCGACGAACGTCGATTCCGACAACGGCGTGTCGCGCACCCGCTCGGGCCCGAACTCCTCGATCAGCCCGTGGCTCACCGCGAACGCCCCGCCGTACAGCCCCACGTCCTCCCCCATCAGGAACACGCGCGGGTCGCGCTCCAGCGCATCACGCATCGCCGACCGCAACGCCTCGCGGTACGTCATCGTCGTCATGGCGTCTCGCTCGTCAGGTACGTCAGCAGGTCCTCCACCGGCTCCCACGGCCCCGCCTCCGCGGCCGCCACCGCCGCATCGACGAACGACGCCACCGCGTGCTCCACGCGCGCCATGTCGCCGTCGTCGAGCACGCCCGCCGCGCGCAGGCGCGTCTCAAACGCGGCGATCGGGTCGCGCTGCTTCCACTCCTCGACCTCCGCCTTCTGGCGATACAGCTCCGGGTCCGCCATCGAGTGGCCACGAAAGCGGTACGTGCGGAACTCCAGGAAGTACGGTCCGTTACCCGACCGCACCGCCTCGACGGCGCGCCGCGTCGCCGCTTCCACCGCCAGCACGTCCATGCCGTCGATGCTCTCCGCCGTCAGCCGGTACGACTCCGCCTTCTCCGCGATCGATGTCTCGGACTCCGACCGTTCGAGCGCGGTGCCCATCGCGTAGAGGTTGTTCTCGCACAGGAACAGCACCGGCAGACGCCACAGCACCGCCAGGTTGAGCGCCTCGTGGAACTCGCCCTCGGCCGCCGCGCCCTCGCCGAAGAAGCACGCTGTCACGCGCGCGTCGCCGCGCATCTTGTCGGCCAGCGCCAGCCCGACCGCGATCGGCAGCCCGCCGCCGACGATGGCGTAGCCGCCGTAGAACCGCCGCTCCGCGTCGAAGAAGTGCATCGAGCCGCCGCGCCCGCGGCTGCAGCCGTTCGCCTTGCCGAACAGCTCCGCCATCAGCCGCTCCGCCGGCACGCCCCGCACCAGCGCGTGCCCGTGCTCCCGGTACGTCGATACCACGGCGTCGTCGGTCGCGATCGCCTGCATCGCGCCCACGGCCACCGCCTCCTCTCCTATGTATAGGTGCAGGAAGCCGCGGATCTTGCCCGCCTGGTACAGCTCTGCGCACTTCTCCTCGAACCGCCGGATGCGCAGCATCGCTTCGAGCAGCGCCAGCGCGTGCTCCCGCTCGACCGGCGGCGTCGCGTCGCGGGCGGTGCGCGCGCTCACTTCATCTCCTCCAGCGTCGATGTGTCCCCCTCCGGCAATCCCAGCTCGCGCGCCTTCAGCAGCCGCCGCATGATCTTGCCGCTGCGTGTCCGCGGCAGCGACGGCAGGAAGTCGATCTCTTTCGGCGCGACGACCGCGCCCAGCCGCGTGCGCGCGAATGCCATCAGCTCGCGCCGCAACGCCTCCCCCGGCTCGAAGCCGTTCTTCAGCGCGACGAACGCCTTCACCACTTCCATCGCCACCGGGTCCGGCTTGCCGATCACCGCCGCCTCGGCGACGGCCGGGTGCTCGATCAGCGTGCTCTCCACCTCGAACGGGCCGATGAGATGCCCCGACGACTTGATCACGTCGTCCGCGCGGCCGATGAACCAGAAGTAGCCGTCGGCGTCGAACCGCGCCAGGTCGCCCGTCAGGTACCAGCCGCCCGCGAAGCACTTCTTGTACCGCTCCGGCTCGTTCCAGTACGCCCGGAACATCGATGGCCACCCCGGCCGCAGCGCCAGTTCGCCCTCCTCGCCTGTCTGCTCGACCACCTCTACGCCGCCGTCTGTCCGCCGCACGATCGCCGCGTCGATCCCCGGCATCGGCCGCCCCATCGATCCGGGGCGGATGTCCATCGCCGCGTAGTTGGCGATCATGATGCCGCCGGTCTCGGTCTGCCACCAGTTGTCGTGGAACGGCAGCCCGAACGCCTCCTCACCCCACGTGACCGCCTCGGGGTTGAGCGGCTCGCCGACGCTGGCCAGGAACCGCAGCGCCGGAAAGCTCTGCCGGCGCGCGAGGTCCGCCCCCGCCTTCATCATCATGCGGATCGCCGTCGGCGCCGTGTACCACACCGACACGCGCTCGTCGCGAAGCATCGCGTACCAGCGCTCCGGGTCGAAGTCCGCCTCATCCACGATGCTCGTGACGCCGTTCGTCAGCGGCGCGATGATGCCGTACGACGTGCCGGTCACCCAGCCCGGATCGGCCGTGCACCAGAACACGTCGTCCGGATGCAGGTCCAGCGCGAGCTTGCCCGTGATGTGGTGCGCGACGACGGCCTCGTGCACGTGCGCCGCGCCCTTCGGCGTCCCCGTCGTGCCGCTGGTGAAGTGCAGCAGCGCGATGTCCTCCGCGTCCGTCGGCCCGATCTCGAAGTCGGCGCTCGCCGCCGCCATCAGCGTCGCGTAATCGTCGGTGTAGGGCACTGCTGTCGGGCCGCGGTCGTCGCCGACGAGCAGCACGTGTTGCAGGTTTGGAAGTTGCGCCCGAATCGCCGCGACCTTGCGCTGGTACAGCGAAGCCGTCGTGACCAGCACCTTCGCCTGGCCGATCGACATGCGCGCGCGGATCGGCTCCGGCCCGAACGCCGAGAACAGCGGGCAGAACACGCTGCGGTTCTTCATGGTGCCCAGCGCCGCCACGTACAGCTCCGGCACCCGCCCCATCAGCGCGTACACGCGGTCGCCCTTGCCGGCGCCGAGTGTCTGTAGGACGTTCGCGAAGCGATTGGTCAGATCGCGCAACTGCGCGTAGGTGAAGTCCCGCGACGCGCCGTCCTTGCCCCGCCATCGGATCGCCGTGCGGTCGCGGAGCGCCCCCGCCGCGTGCCGGTCGATGGCCTCGTGCGCGATGTTCAGGCCGCGCCCGCCCGGCAGCCCGTCGAGTTCAGCGCGCGCCTGCTCCCACGAGAAGCGCGCGCGCTCCGCATCGTAATCCACCAGGTTGGGCGTGACCGCCCAGCCGCCTCGCGGCTTGCGAAGCGCCTCACGCGATCCGAGACCCTCGTGTACGCCCATGAACCTTCATTCCCGGATTCCCGGACCGTCGCCGCAGTCTCGATCGATTCTCCGCTGCCGCGCCATACCCCCGCAAGCCCCAAAAGCCCTCGCCCCCGCTGCCGATTGTCTTCGAGATCACCGGCGGCGCCTCGCGTACCATGCCCTCATGCGCATACGCCGCCGCATCACCCGCCTATGGATCGCGTTCTCGGCCCGCGCGCTTCGCGGCATCACGAACGCAGGATCTTGGGTCTTGGTTCTTGGTTCTTTCGTCGCTGCCTGCTCGTCCGGCAGCCCGACGGCCGCCACGCCGTCGGCTCCCGTTCCCACAGCAACCGCGGCCGCTCCGTCGCCGGTACCAAGCGAATCACCGGCGCCGTCATCGCCCGCCGCGACGCCCGCGCCCGTCGCGTTGGCCGAGGTCGCCTACCGCGGCAACCCCGACCGCCGCATGGTCGCGCTCACGTTCGACGCCGGCAGCGACGCCGGCTTCACCGGCGACATCCTCGCGACGCTGCGCCGCGAGGGTGTTCGCGCCAGCTTCAGCGTCACCGGCCTTTGGGCGGAGCAGAACCGCGACCTGCTCCTCGCCATCGCCGCCGATGGCCACCTGCTCGTCAACCACTCCTACGACCACGCCTCATTCACCGGCCTGTCGACCGGCACGCCGGCGCTCACGCCCGCAGAGCGCGCCCTCGAACTCTCTCGCACCGAGACCACCGTCTACCACCTGGCGCAGCGCACGACGCGCCCCTACTTCCGCCCGCCCTACGGCGACGTCGATCCCGGCGTCCAGCGCGATGTCGCGGCTGCCGGCTACGGTGTGATCCTAATGTGGACGGTCGATAGCCTGGGCTGGAACCACGCAAGCGTGGCCGCGATCATCGACCGATGCGTCCGACTCGCCGAGCCGGGCGCCATCTACGTCATGCACGTTGGTTCCGAGTCGCAGGACGCGGCAGCGCTCCCCGGCGTCATCACCGGCCTCCGCGCCGCCGGCTACGCCTTCGGCACGGTCGATGACGTCCTACCTTAGAGTGGTGCTTGCGAATCGGCGCTCGGGGCGGGCTTGCGACGCCGAAGGCCCGGCGCGGCGAGGGTGGGGGCTCTGTCCGCATGGCAGACGAGATGTTGCGGCGACGCTCGCCGCCCCTCGTCTGCCCTTCGGTGAAATCTGTGGAATCTGTGGTTATCCGGCGGCCCTACGAACTACAGACTACGAACTACCAACTACCAACTAACCCAGCTTGAGCAGCTTCGCGAACTGGCGGTCGCTGCGGAACGGGCCGACCAGCGCCATCGTCATCTGCGTCTCATCGAGCAGCTTGCGGGCGACGCGCTTCACGTCGTCGCCGGTCACCGCCTCGATCAGTTCGACCACCTCGTCCGGCGTGCGAATGGTGCCGTTGAGCATCTCCTGTCCACCCATCCAGCCGGACACCGCCCGCGTGTCCTCCATACGCAGCAGCAGCCGCCCCTTGGACAGCTCCTTCGCCTTGTGCAGCTCCTCGTCGCTGATGCCATCGGCGCGCATCTTCGCCAGCTCTTCGACGAGCGCCTGCGTCGCCTCCACCGTCTTCTTCGGGTCGACGCCCGCGTAGACTGCGAAGGAGCCGGTGTCGAGGTAGTGGCTGGCGTAGCTGTGCACGTCGTAGCAGAGCGCCCGCTTCTCGCGCAGCTCCATGAACAACCGGCTGCTCATCCCCTCGCCCAGAATGACGCTGATCAGGTCCAGCGGGAAGCGGTCCGGGTCCTGGTTCGACAGCGCGTGCACCGCGATCTCGATGTGCGCCTGCTCGGTCTTCTTGTACATCACGGCGCAGCGCGCGGCGTCCTGGCCGTTGACCGCCGGGAACCAGCTCGAAGGCACGCCGCGGTGCCAGTCGCCGAGCGCGCCGTCCATGAATTGCACCACCTCGTCGTGCTCGATCGCCCCGGCGACCGCGACGACGATGTTGTTCGGCACGTATTGGCGCCGCAGGTAATCCAGCGTGCTTTCCCGCGTGAGCGCGCTGACCGAGGCCTCGCTGCCGGCGACGTCGCGTCCCAGCGGCTGGTCCGGCCACATCGTCGCGTCCAGCAGCACGTCGACCAGTTGCGCCGGCGAATCCGTGGTCGAGGCCAGCTCTTCGATGACGACCTTGCGCTCCTTCTCCAGCTCTTCCGCGGCGATGAGCGGGCGGCGCAGCATGTCGGTCAGCACGTCCGCCGCGCGGTCGAAGTGCGGCCGGGCGACCTTGGCATAGTAGACCGTCAGTTCGCGGTCGGTGCCGGCGTTCATTACGCCGCCGACGCCGTCGATCAGTTCGGAGATCTCCTGCGCCGTCGGCCGCTTCTCCGTGCCCTTGAAGACCAGGTGCTCCAGCAGGTGCGAGATGCCGGCTTCCTCCGGCTTCTCATAGCGCGAGCCCGCCCCCACGTACAGGCTCACAGACACCGAGCGCGTCGCCGGCATGGGCGACGTGACGATGCGCAGCCCGTTGTCGAGCGTCGTGCGGCGGTACTCGTTGCTTTCCAAGAAGCTCCCCTGGTGTAACGGTGGATGTTCGGGTCTGCGAAGTGTAGCGCGCCCCTCACCACGGGGCGAGAACGGGCGGCGTGCTGAATAACAGAACCGGTGCCACGCATGAGCACCGGTTCTTGGTTCTACGTTCTCGGCCGCAGGCCGCGGTCAGCACTTAGCGTTGCCGTCGAAGATCATCGTGTAGTAGACCTTGCCGTCCTTGCCTTTGCTCACGCCGGTGCCGAAACGCTCGTAGTGGCAGTTCAGGATGTTCTCCAGGTGCGGCGGGCTGTTGTGCCACATCTGCACCGCGACTCCGGCCGTCTGCGTCCAGTCCCACGTGTTCCACGCGATGTTCTCGCCCGCATACCCGTGCGCGACGCCGAACTTGTCCATCAGGCAGACGAAGTTGCAGCCGTCCGGCGGGTTGTGGCTGAAGTAGCTCTTGGCCGCCATGTCGGCGCTGCGGGCGCGTGCGACCTTCACCAGTTCGGCGTCCGGCCTGAGCGGCGGCATGCCGCGCTCGGCGCGGATCGCGTTGATGCCAGAGTACGTCTTGAGTTCGGCATTCACCTCGGCCGTGCAGCTCGTAAGGAACGCGATCGCCGCAACGGCGAACAGCGCTGCAAACAGCAAGCTGAACCTGGGGCGCGGCAGGATGTTCGCACTCAAGTCTCCGACTCCTTCTCAGTCAAGGAATCGGCACCACGCGGGCGATCTGTTGCGAAATGACAGGCGATTTGCGGCCGCCGCGTCAATGCGTGCTTCGGTGTTTCTGCCGCCATGCGCATTCCAGTCACGTTCCCTGCGATGTGCGGCCCGGAGAGGGCTACGGCGCACAGCCACGCCACGGCCGCCCGGCATGCGGCGCCGGCCGGGTCAGGATGCACCGGTTGTTGTCGTTACTCTCGCGTTGCGGATGCTGGCCCACCACCAGCGGCCTCACCCTACACCACCCCTCCCGATTTGAAAACCCCTGCTGGCACGCCGCGGTAACAGTGCAGGTCCGGGCGGTCACAGCTATGTAAAGCCGTTATGGTTGGCGACGCCGAAGCTGAAGCGACTGTCAAGAGAGGGTGCTAAGGCCGTTGCGCTGACCGCGCTGTGAAGGCTTGCTGTGGCGCGTGGACAGGTCCGCGCTCGGCCACGCGAGAACATCGCCGCGACCGCGACACTTCATACGCCCACGCGGTGAAATCTGTGGTTGCCGGCGGCTCCGCCTACGGCGTAGCTTCCAGGAAGTCGCGCAGGATGCCGTTGAACACCGCAGCGCGTTCGAAGTAGACAGAATGTCCCGTTTCGGGCACGAACTTGACAGCGGCGCCGGGAATATGCGCCGCCGCCAGCTTGATCATCGCCGGCGTGATGACGATGTCCTCCGCGCCCTCAATGAACAGCACAGGCGCGTTCACGCGCCCCGCATCGGATGGCGACGTCGGCCCGGCAGCGCGTATGTCGCCCAGCATCTGCTCCCGCGTGCGGCTGTTCAGCTCGGCGATCGCGACGTACAGAAAATGCAGCTCCGGCTGCTCGCGGTGCATGCGCTCGCCGGCTGCCGGGTGCACGCCCGGCGGCAGCGCCGCCGCCAGCGCGAGCGTCGCGCCCCATGACGCGTCCATCTCTGGCGTGCTCAAGCCGCCGTGCGTGTCGCACATCATCAGCCGATCCACACGCTCCGGATGCCGCCGCGTGAACCCCAGGCACGTCCAGCCGCCGAGCGACTGCGCCACGAGCGTCGCGCGCTCGATGCCGGCGTGGTCGAGTAGCGCGCGGAGGTCGTCCACGAAGGCCGCGCCGCCGGGCCCGCCCTCAATGTCGTGCGACTGCCCGTAGCCGCGATGGTCGAAGGTCAGGCAGGTGTAGCGATCGCTGAAGTACGGCACCTGCTGCCACCACGAAAGGTGATTACCCCCGGCACCGTGCGCGAAGACGATCGCGGGCGCCGTGCCCGCCTTCGGCCCGTGAAGCTCGTAGTACAGTCCCATGCCGCCGGAAGGTGCGAAGGGCATGCCGGGAGTATAGGAAATCAGCCGGCGTTGTGACACTCGCTGTCGCGGCTGCGCGCTACGCTGTGGTGCGAGAAAGGAGCCTGCCACGCCCGACAACGCCGTCAACATCGAGCAGTTCCTGCGGGAACACGGGTTCGACCTGCCCGGCGCGCTCGCCCGCGCCCGCGCGCTGCTCGAAGATGGCGGCCTGACACACTCGGGCAAACGTGCGCTCTCGAACGCAAAGCTCGATCCCGCTGCCGCGTTGCTCTCCTCCACGCTGCTGCGCGTGTGCGGCGACGCGTGCCTGCGCATCGACCGCGCCAGCGACGAAAAAGCGCGCGAACCCGTGACCGTCTCCGCGCCGTCGTGCGAGATCTGCGGCGGCTCGAACAACCGCCGCGCCGCCATCGAATGCCTTCGCATGCTGCGGCGCCGGCGCATACAGCGCGTCGTCATCGTCGGCGGCACCGCGAACCTCCGCCAGGAACTCGACCGGCTCATCGCTGCAGACGATCTCGAGATCCGCTGGGTCGACGGCACGCGCGCGTCGCACTCCTCGAAGGATGCGCTCGGCAACAAGCGATGGGCGCAGCTCGTCGTCATCTGGGGTCCGACGCCGCTGCGGCATGCGGTGTCCGACCTCTACACCGAAGAGCCCCTGCCCCACCTCCGCATCATCACCGTCCCCCGGCGCGGTATCGAGGCGTTGTGCGCCGAAATCGTGCGCTGCTTCACCTGACCGCCGCCCGCCGCCGGACAAGCGGAAGGGGCACGCGCCGTGCCCCCCGCTCTCTGCCACATGGTCAGCGCCAGCGGCGCTCCGATCAGCGCTTGTCGATCGCCTGGTACGTGCGTCCGCGGTGTCCGGTGTAGATCTGCCGCGGCCGCGCGATCTTCTGCTCCGAGTCGGTGATCATCTCGCGCCACTGCGCGATCCACCCCGCCGTGCGCGGGATGGCGAACAGGACCGGGAACATCTCCACCGGGAAACCCAGCGCCTGGTAGATGATCCCCGAGTAGAAGTCGACGTTCGGGTACAGCTTCCGCGAGATGAAGTAGTCGTCCTCCAGCGCGATCCGCTCCAGTTCGAGCGCGATGTCGAGCAAGGGGTTGCGGCCGGTCAGGTCGAACACCTCCTCGGCCGTTCGCTTGATGATCTTCGCGCGAGGGTCGTAGTTCTTGTACACGCGGTGGCCGAATCCCATCAGCCGGCCCTCGCCGTTCTTGAACTTCTTGATGAACTCCGGCACGCGCTTCTTGTCGCCGATCTCCACCAGCATCCGGAGCACTTCCTCGTTCGCGCCGCCGTGCAGCGGGCCGTAGAGCGCCGCCGCCGCCGCCGCCGTGGACGAGAACGGGTCCGGTCGCGAACTGCCCACTGCGCGCATCGCGTTGGCGCTGCAGTTCTGCTCGTGGTCCGCGTGCAAAATGAACAGCACGTCGATCGCGCGCTCGAGCGTCGGGTTCGGCGTGTACTTCGTCTCCGACATCTTCCAGAGCATGCTCAGGAAGTTGCCCGCGAACGACAGGTCGTTGTCCGGGTAGACGAACGGCAGTCCCTTGCTGTGCCGGTACGCGAATGCCGCGATCGTCGGCACCTTCGCGATGAGCCGCCACGTTTGCAGCTCGCGCCCCGCCGGATCATCGACGTGCCGCGCGTCCGGATAGTACGTCGAGAACGCGCCGACCGTGCCGATCAACATGCCCATCGGGTGCGCGTCGTAGTTGAACCCGTCGACGAACTTACGGATGTTCTCGTGCACCATCGTGTGGTAGGTGATGTTGTGCGTCCACTCGTCCAGCTGCTGCTTGTTCGGCAGTTCGCCGTAGATGATCAGGTACGCCGTCTCCAGGTAGCTGCTCTGCTCCGCCAGCTGCGCGATCGGATAGCCCCGGTACTCGAGCTCGCCCTTATCCCCGTCGATGTACGTGATCGCGCTCCTGCACGACGCGGTGTTGGTGAAGGCCGGGTCGTAGGTCATCAACCCGAAGTCTTCCGCGTCGGTCTTGATCTGGCGCAGGTCCATCGCCTTGATGGTGCCTTCCTGGATGGGGACCTCGTAGCTCTTGCCGGTCCGGTTATCGGTGATGGACAGGGTGTCGTTCGCCATGTGAAGCCTCCTGCAACGTGTGGGTTGCTGATCCTCGCGCCTCCGCTGCCGGGGACAGGGCCCGGAAGGCACGATAATTCGGCTATTTGCGTTTCCAATGGAGCATATCAGGCGCGCTGTGAACATACCCGTTCCGAATGTACGTGCCACATGGACGCAACCGGGGACGGCCGTTCGGCAGCGTACGTGCCGCGCCCGGGTTCAACGGCCCGCGCGGGACGCTTTACGCCGATGATACTTTGGCCAGAATGAGGTCGGCATACCTCGGTGAACACGCCCTGCCTGAACTGCGGTTCACGCCGGGTGCGACCCTCACCGGCGCCGCCATGGTTCTTGGGCCGCCTGCCGCGTAGAATCCGCTCACTACCGGCGGAGGGAACACACCACCATGGAATACAGAAACCTCGGGCATTCGGGATTGCAGGTATCGGCCGTTGGCCTTGGCTGCAATAACTTCGGCATGCGCTGCGATGTGGAGCAGTCGAAAGCCGTCGTGCATAAGGCGCTCGATGTCGGCATCAATTTCTTCGACACCGCCGATATCTACGGCGGGCGCGGCAAGTCCGAGGAGTTCCTCGGCGTCGCGCTCAAGGATCACCGCCGCGACGCCGTCATCGCCACGAAGTTCACCGGCCCTATGGGCGATGGCCCGCTCTGGACCGGCGGTTCGCGCCGCTACGTGTTCGAAGCGGTCGATGCCAGCCTGCGCCGCCTCGGCGTCGACTACATCGACCTCTACCAGGTGCACTTTCCCGATGCAAAGACGCCCGTCGAAGAGACGATGCGCGCGCTCGATGACGTCGTGCGCGCCGGCAAGGTGCGCTACGTCGGCTGCTCCAACTTCGCCGGCTGGCAGGTCGTCGAGGCGCAGTGGATCGCGCGCAACGAGCGCCTGTCGCCGTTCATCTCGGCGCAGAATCAGTACAACCTGCTCGACCGCCGCATCGAGCGCGAACTCGCGCCCGCGTGCGGGAAGTACGGCCTGGGCATCCTGCCGTACTTCCCGCTGGCCAGCGGCTTTCTCACCGGCAAGTACGTAAAGGGCCAGGAGCCGTCGAAGGACACCCGTCTTGGACTCTGGGGCGAGCGCGCCGCAACGATCCTCAGCGAGCCCAACTTCGAGACGCTCGCCCGTCTCGAAGCGTTCGCCGTCGAGCGCGGCCACACGATGCTCGACCTGGCGATCGGCTGGCTGGCGAGCCACGACTACGTGCCGAGCGTGATTGCCGGCGCGACGCGGCCCGAGCAGGTGGAGCAGAACGCCGCCGCCGCGGCGTGGAAACTCACGCCCGAAGAGATGACCCAGGTCGATGCGATGACGGCCCACAAAGAACCCGGTGCCTGAATCAGCATGAGGTTCTTGGTTCCAAGTTCTTGGTTCTCAAAGGGAAAGGGTGATACTTGATCGAGATCACACCGCACGTCACGAGCCTCCACGTTGACCTCGCGTGGTTCCCCCAGCCGTACCCGCCCAACGTCTTCCTGATCCGCGACGGCGGCGAGGCCGCGCTCGTCGATGCCGGCTTCAACGACGACGAGTCCTACAACAAGCGCATCGCCATGCTGGCGGAAGCGGGCTCGGCCAAGCTCAAGTACATCTTCATCACCCACCATCACTACGATCACGCGGCCGGCGCGCACCGCCTGCGCGAGGCGACCGGCGCCCAGATCGTGATGCATCGCGATGAGGAGCCGCTCCTGTTGTCGACCGAGAGCGAGACCGGCGACATGGAGATCCCCGAAGACCAGAAAGAGGCGCGCGAACAGGCGAAGAAGTGGCGCGAGGAGGCCGCGCGTGCCGTGCCGGACGTGCGCGTCGCCGATGGCGATGTGCTGCGGGTTGGCTCGCTGCATCTGCGCTGCGTGCACGCGCCTGGCCACACCGACGGACACCTCTGCCTGCTGCTCGAAGAGGAGGGCGTGCTCTTCGCCGGCGACAACGTGCTCGGCGTCGGCACGGCCGCGATCTCGCCGCCGCCGCACGGCGACATGGGCGAGTACATCCGCTCGCTGCGCAAGATGCAGGCGCTCGACGCGAAGGTGCTGTGCCCCGGCCACGGCCCGGCGGTGAAGGAGCCGAACCGCAAGATCCAGGAGCTCATCGAGCACCGGCAGCAGCGCGAGGATCAGATCGTCGCGCTCGTGGCCACGGGCAAGGACAGCGTGAAGAGCCTGCTGAAGGCGATCTACCCGGAGCTCGACAAGCGGCTCAAGGGCATGGCCACCGGCCAGATCATCGCCCATCTGCACAAGCTGCAGTCCGAAGGCAAGCTCAAGCTCGAAGGCGCCGGCGCCGACACAGTAGTCCTGCCTTCGTAGTCTAGTTCTTGGGTTCCAGGTTGTCGGTCACGCCCAGCCGCGCCAGCGCCTCGCGCTCGACCACGCGGTAGACCTCCGCCAGCGGCAGGCCGCGCGCTTCGGCAATGCCACGGCACACGTCGTACTCCGGCGCCACGCGCGGCGGCTCGCCCGGCAGCCGTTTCACCTTCACCGCCGCCGGCCCCAGGCTCGACTCAAACTCGAAGCTCTCCCGCTGCGCCTCGTGCCGCGTCACCGTGCTCGTGCGCACCCCCAGCGTCGTCGTCTCCCGCAGCAGCAGCGCGGCGATCGCGTCCTCGCGCTCGGCCGCGCACAGCACCGAGAGCATGATGCCGGGGCGGTTCTTCTTCATCTGTATCGGCTGGAACCAGACGTCCGCTGCACCGGCCGCAAACAGCTTCTCCTGCACGTAGCCGTAGATCTCCGGATTCATGTCGTCGATGTTCGTCTCCAGCAGCAGCATCGCCGGTCGTGCGGGTTCGATGGCGTCGCCGAGCCACAGGCGCAGCACGTTCGGCCACCCCTCCGGATCGCGCCCGCCCGCGCCGTACCCGACGGCTGCCACGTGCATCGGCGGCCGCTCGAACGCCGCCAGCGCCGTCACCACAGCGGCGCCCGTCGGCGTCACCATCTCCATCGGCCGGTCGCCGGTGCTCGCGGCCAGCGGCGCGTGCGCCATCGCCATCAACTCCAGCGTCGCCGGCGCCGGCACCGGCAGCGCGCCGTGCGCCGATCGCGCCGTCCCGCCGCCGGCGGGCAGCGGCGAGCAGTACAGGCGCTCGACGCCGAGCAGGCGCAGCCCGATCACCGCGCCGGTCACGTCGATAATCGCGTCGAGCGCGCCCACCTCGTGAAAATCCACCTGCTCCGCCGCGGTGCTGTGCACGCGCGCCTCAGCCGTCGCGAGCAGCCGGAAGACGTCGGCCGCGCGTCTTCGGTCCTGCTCGTGCAACGACGACGCATCGAGCAGCGCCAGCACGTCCGGCAGGCGGCGGTGCGGCTGTTCCGATTCGTCCAGATCGACATGCGCTTTCGTGGCTGCGATGCCGCTGCGTTGGACGCCCTCCGCGCGCAGCGACCAGCCCGCCGCGTTGAGGCCAGCCAGCTCGCTGCGCAGCGCGCCCGCGTCGACGCCCGCGTCGAGCAGCGCGCCGAGCAGCATGTCGCCGCTGATCCCGGAAAAGCAGTCGAGGTAGGCGATGCGCGTCACGTCTCACCCCACCCGGCGTCCGCCCATGGCGACCCGCCGCTGCCGCTACTTCAGCTTGAAGGAGTCGAGGACACCGTCGAACGCCGGCTTGTACTTGTCGAGCTGCCCGGCAGGCGCCGTCGTCGTGATCCGCCAGTCGCACTTGTCGCTGCTGAAGAGGTAATCACGCTGGTCCAGCTTCGGCTGCGTGGGATCGGTCTTGGACTCGGTGTGATAGGTCTGCACGGTGGCTGCCGTGCCGCTGATCTGGCGTTGGGAGACCTCGAATGCGCTGTTGTTCGGCAGCCGTGACGTCATCGTCTGCACGGCAGCGGCGTATTGCTTCGAGTCCGGCGCTTTGTCCAGAACGCACATGATGGCGATGTTCGCCTGGACCTGTCCCGCCACGGCGGGCCCATCCAGCGGCTCGAAGAACGCGTCCACCGTCGCATCGGCGGTGTTCAGGAAGTTGGCGCGCACCTTCCAGCCGGCCGGGTAGGTGACGCTGTACCCCTTGGCCGAATCTAGCTGGTTGCCGTTGATCTGCGGCGTCGCGAAGGGCGTCCGGCGCGCCTGCGGTGATGCTGAGGTCTCCGCCGCCGGCGTCGTCGTGGTGGCGCCGCCCTTGTCGTCACCCCCACAAGCCGCGCCGAGGGTGACGGCGGCCGCGAGCGCGGCCCACGCTACGATGCTCAACCTTCGGGTCATTCCATACTCCGTTTCCGGCAGGCGAGAGTGCGGCGCATCATAGCATCAGCCCGTCGCCCCCGCCACGCGCCCGTCAACCAGTGATGAAATGCTAGTCGGCCTCGATCGTCACCGTTCCGGCTGTGCCGTCGACGGTGATCCGCTGGCCGTCGGCGATTCGCCGCGTGCCCGAAGTCGTACCGACGACGCACGGCACGCCGTATTCTCGCGCGACGATCGCGCTGTGCGAGAGTGCGCCGCCGGTGTCCGTCACCACGCCCGCGGCGACGGCGAAGAGCGGCGTCCACGGCGGCATTGTCATCTCACACACCAGGATGTCGCCCGGTTGCAGCCGGTCGGCCTCATCGAGCGTGTGCAGCACGCACGCCCGGCCCGTGACGGTCCCGCGGCTGGCGGGCGTGCCGACCAGCACGTTGCTCGTCTCGTCCTGCACGATGGGCTCGCCAAAGAAGCCGGAGAAGCCGCCGAAGCGCGGGTCCTCCATCAGCTCCGGCGGCATCGGCGTGCCGAGATTCAGCGGCGGCCGTGACGCCGCCTGCGCTGCGCGGATCGCGCGGCGCTCTGCGACCAGCTCCGCCCAGTCGCGCGATGCCGGTGCGCGAAGCGCCTCCTTCACCTCGTCCACTCGCAGGTAGAACACGTCTTCCGGCATGGCGATCGCGTCCGTCGCGGCGAGACGCCTGCCCGCCTCCTTCGCCGGCCATCGCATCAGCGTCGTGCCCGCCTGGTCGATGAAGAAGTTGTGGTCCTCCTGCAGCGGCAGGTACTGCTGCGCCAACCCCAGCAACATGCGCAGGAGCGGACCGTCTTCGCGCGCATCGACTTGCGGCCCGGCTGCAGCCTCCAGCTCCTCGCGCTCGGCGGCCGCCCGCTTTTCGAGCAGCGCCGGGTCCATCGAATCCGGCTGCTTCAGGTAATCGCGCACCGTCGATAGCGCGATGACGGGATCTTCGATCCACCCCGGATCGGCGTAGTCAAACGCGCCGGAGCGGTAACCGTACTCGTTCAGGTACGCATCGAGCTTCGCGCGGAACGCCCGGCCCGCGTCGCTCGTGCCCAGCAGTGGCAGGACGCGCTTCGGCGGCGTTTCCAGCAGCAGCTTCGCCACCTCCGGGGTCGCGAGCGCCTCGCGGCTCAACTTCCACAGCTCCGCGCCGGCCTCGACCGTCTTGTTCGGGAAGCCCTGCAGCAGCACCAGCGCCTCGCCCCGCCGCTCCGCGCCGAACGCGGCCTCCCACTGGTTCCCGAGCTCGCCCGCCGCGAACATCACCGGCATCACCACCAGCATGTGGATCTCCCACTTGCGTTCGCGCTGCTCGATCGACCAGTCGATCTGCGAGATCAGTCCTTCGGTGGTCGCGCCCCCGTAGTCGAAATCGCGCAGGCGGTCGTTGAGTTCGACGACCTCGGGGAGATACACGTCGCGCCACTTGTCGAGCAGGCCGTTCAGTTCGCCGAGGATCCTGGCCTGCGCGTTCGGCAGCCACGCGTCGATGTCGAAGTCAAAGAACTCGACCGCGCCGTAGTTGTAGCCGCCGATGTTCGCGATCAGATAGCGCACCGGCAGACCCAGCGCTTCGAACCCGCGCGACGACCCGCGCGTCATTACGCCGGACTCGATGCTCGCGGTGTACGGGCTCGCCGGCTGCGGAAAGTGCATCTGGTCCCACGTCCACCAGAGCGCCGCGTAGCGCGGCTCCGGCCAGTCGACGCCCTCGACGATCGGCTGCAGCGTGGATTCCCGCGTCACTCGTTCCTCCCGTGCTTAGCTTGCTCCGACGCCTGCAGACCGCCGATCTGCTCGGCGCTGCGCCCGTAGATGTCCGGCACGTCCCATCCGTTGATGCCGGCGTACGTGTCGATCTGGCTGCGATGGTGGATGTCGTGCTCCAACATCATCATCAAGATGCGCCAGCCGGACAGCGCCGCGCCGGTGTCGATCATCGACACCTTGCGTTGCAGCCACGCGTCGGGCGTGTCCGCGAGCGCCTCGTGCAGGTGGCGGGCGCTCTCTTCGAGCGCCGGCAGCCAGAGCGTGCGCGAGCTGACGTCCGGCGGCATCGGGCTGATCCAGCCGTCGCCGCGGTACGCGCTGACGAAGTAGAGCCGCGACCCCGCCATGTGCCCGACGAGCGTGTTGATGCTCCAGGCGTGCTCGCCAGCGCCCGACGCCGGCGCCCAGCTATCGGCCTCGGGCGGCAGCGCGCCCACGTCGCGCAATGCGCGGCGGTGCACCGCGTCGAAGTACGTCAGGAATGCGGCGACGGACGTGATCATCGTGCCTCCAGTCCCGCGATAATCACCGAGCCGCCCGCCCAATGTCAAACCGCCGTCCGAAGATCGGACCGGCCGGGCACGCTCCCGCGTGATTCCGAGCCGGACTCGCCGCGGGCTCCGGCTTCCCTTACAGTGCACCGGCAGGAGATCCACCATGAGACACTCGATCGACGAACGCGACGCGCGCCGCCTGCTGGGCGGCGGACCTGTCACACTTGTATCCACGGCCTGGCATGGCGCCCATAACGTGATGCCTGCCGTGTTCGTGACGCCCCTCAGCATCGATCCGCCGCTGATCGGCGTCGCCGTGCACCCTGCCCGTCACACCCACGACATGATCCGCTTCAGCGAGGAGTTCGCGCTCAACATCCCGACACGCCAGTTGCTGCACCATGTGCAGTACCTGGGCAGCGTCTCCGGCGCTGAGCTGGACAAGTTCGAGCTGACGCGCCTGCCCACCTTCCGCGCCCGCCGCGTCCAGGCGCCGCTGCTCGAAGGCTGCGTCGGCTGGATCGAGTGCGGCGTCGAGGACACGCACCGGATCGGCGACCACACGCTCTTCATCGGCAAGGTCGCCGCCGTCTCCGTCGAGCAGGACGCCTTCGACGGCACGTGGCTCCTCGCCGATCCGGAGGAACGGCCGCTGCATTACCTGGGCATCAATCACTACGCGATCCTCGGGGAACGGCTCGAGGCGCGCATCCCGCAGCCCGCCGACATCAAGCGCGATATTGAGGCCGGCGCCGCCGCGCTTGACGATGAAGAGGAAGCCGCCCATCGCCGTGAAGCCAGCGAGCGCGAAGAAGACGAGCGCCAGCGCGGTTAGCGTGACTGTGGCGTGGGTGTGAGTGTGTCGCGCGGCGATGGGCGGACTGTCCACTGTCAACTACAAACTGTGAACTCGCCGTGCTACGCGTCCGCCGTCAGCACAATGCTCGCCTGCCGCAACAGCAGCGATGCGACCTCGTCGACGGGCAAGCCAGAGCTGCCATACAGGTGGTTGAAGGTCTGGAAGCCCGTCAGCATCCAGAGGACGTCGATAGCCTCCGCCTGCGTGAACGTTCTGCTGAAGTGCCCCTGGTCCGTTAGACGCTCCACCATGCGTGTGAGCCCCTCCCGCCGGTTGGCGTCATATGCCCCGATGACGCGGTTGGCGTCCGGGTCGATTGCCATCAGCCCGACAACGTTCCGCAGCAACACGTAGCCTCTGGCGTAGAAGGAGCACAACGCCGGCACGTACTGCCGGAGCGCTACGGCGGCCTCCGGTCCCTCGCGCAGCTCACGGACGCCGCGCGCGTCGTTGCGCTCGGCCGTCTCCGCGACCACTGCGTTGAACAGGTCGAACTTCGACGTGAACTGGTGGTAGAGCGTCGCCCGGGCGACGCCCGCGCGGCGCGCGATCTCATCCATGCTCAGGCCGCGGCACGCATCCTCCGAGAGCGCTTCCCGTGCCGCCTCGATCACCCGCGCGCGCGTCTCCGCCATGCTCTGCCCGCGCTTGCCGAGCTGGTACGGGCGCCGCCGCCGGTGTGCCGCCGGCTCCACTGGTCGCGGACTGGAGAGTGTCATACCGTCCCCTCGGCCCGGCGGAACTGCCGGACGCTACCCAGTGTAGTAAATCCGGCGCAGTAAGCGATGGAGCCAGTTGAAGGCGCTCGCGCGGCCCTCCGGCCGGTGGCCAAGCGGCCCGCTTCTCTACCCTCCGATTCTTGCTCCTAACATAAGCCTGAACTACATTGCCGATCGCTGTCCGCGGGCCAACCGCCGGCGGCCTGCACTCGAACGTGAGCCGGGCGGCGTTGGCGGCCCGTTACGCGCAAGCAAGGGACACTCAAGGAGGCTTCAAGTGGGTAACCGACTCCAGGGTAAAGTCGCGATCGTTACGGGTGGCGGCCGTGGCATCGGCCGTGGTGAGTGCCTCGCGCTCGCCTCGGAAGGCGCGAAGGTGGTCGTCAACGACTTCGGCGGCAGCGCCGCCGGCACGGGCGCCGAGGCCGGTCCCGCCGACCAGGTCGTCGCCGAGATCAAGAAGATGGGCAGCGACGCCGTCGCCAACTACGACAACGTCGCCGACTTCGAAGCGGGCAACCGCATGGTGCAGCAGGCGCTCGACAGCTTCGGTCGCCTCGATATCGTCGTCAACAACGCGGGCATCCTCCGCGACAAGATGATCTTCAACATGGCGGAAGAGGAATGGGACATCGTCCTCGCCGTGCACCTGAAGGGTCACTTCAACCTCAGCAAGCACGCAGCCGTCGTCTTCCGCCAGCAGCGGAGCGGCGTCTTCGTCCACACCTCGTCCGAGTCTGGTCTCGGCAACCGCGGCCAGGGGAACTACGCGGCGGCGAAGGAAGGCATCGTCGGCCTCTCCCGCACGATCGCGCGTGACATGGGCGGCTACGGCGTGCGCTCGAATGCCATCCGTCCCCGCGCGGCCACCCGTCTCGTCATCAGCGATGAGATGAAGGCGGCGGCGCAGCGCGGCGGCGCGGCCGGCATGGGCCTCGCCGGCCTCGAAGCCTTCGAGAAGGCGAACCCGCCGGAAGGAGTCGGCCCCTTCGTCGTGTGGCTCTGCACCGACGCTGCGAGCAACGTCAACGGCCGCGATTTCCTGGTGAGCGGCTCCACCATCGGCCTCTACAGCCTGCCCGAGCTCGTCAAGAGCGTGAACAACACCAGCGGCGCCATCTGGACGCTCGACGACCTCGACAACGTCATCCCCGCCCAGGTCACCGCCGACCTGAAGAATCTGTACCCCCGGAAGGAAGAGAAGCCCGCGTAGCTGGTCGCCTGGTCGGTGGTTACTGGTCACTGGTTGGAAGGAACCCCGGACATGAGCTTCGGGGTTCCTTGTTGTCCGCAGACCGGGGCGGCCGGTGGCAGAACAGAGAGCGGGGCGACAGCAAACAGCAAACAGCAAAGGGCCGGGCAGAGCGTCGCGTTGCGCGCACTAACGCCACATCGAAAGCATTACATCGGGGTCGCGGTGGTTGCCCCGCGTGGGCTGAAAAGCCCGCGCTACAGTGGGAGCAGTTGCCGGTGCGTCATCGACGTGGGGCGGACAGGTCTGAAGACCTGTCCCTACGGGAAACCCGCGTGCGTGCGCGTTGGTTTCGTGAGGGGTGTGGAATCGCGGCCTCTGTTGTCTGTTCTCTGCTGTCTGTTCTACGCCGAAGGCGTAGCCCACAGGACTGATTCGAAGACGCGCTCGAAGCCCAGGCGCTCGTAGAGGCGCTCCGCGTCGCCGGCGGTGACGGTGCTGAGGCAGATGAGGTCGCAGCCCGCGGCCGTGGCATCGGCGATGGCGCGCGCGGTCATCGTGGAGCAGACGCCTCGGCGGCGCTGCGCCTTCAGCGTGGCGGCGGCGTAGATGCCGGCCGTCGCGCCGTCGCGCAGCAGGTGGCAGACGCCGGCCGGCTGGCCTTCCAGATAGCCGATGTAGAAGGTGTTGCCTTCCTCGTACATCGCGGTCAGCGTCGTTGAGAGCGAGAGGGTCTTGAGCCACTTCTCGCCGCCCGCGTGCACGGTGGCGAACGTCGCGGCGTCGTCCGGGCCGGCGACGCGAACATCCACGTCCGCGTTCACGCGAATGGCGGCGGGATCGCCGCGGAACGCCATCCAGCTGCGGCGGATGGAGGGGTGCAAGCCGCGCGCGCTCAGGCGATCGGGGAGCGACAGCGGGCGGTCGAGCGGCGTCACCTGGGCTGCCGGGTCGCAGTCGAACGCGCGCAGCAGCGCGAAGCCGATGTCGAGCACGGCATCGATGTTGCGTTCGTCGGTGGTGAAGTCGAGGAGGGCGTTGAGGTCGGGCAGCGGCGCGTCGGAGGTCGCGGCGAGCGCGCCGCGGAGGTCGCGGAACTCGCACCAGCCCTGCGCGTTGCGGAGGTTGTTGTTGTTGATCATGCGCAGCGCGACAGCCGCGTCGTACGTCATGCCGCGAGTGTACTATGCTGGTCGCCTGGTTGCTGGTCGGCTGGTGACTGGTGACTGGGGGCCGCGATTCGATGGGCGGTCTCGCACGCGCGGGGACGCGCCAGGGGCGACGCGGTATCGCGTCGGTCCGGCGAAGCCGGACGCGCAGCCGGGGCGGCTACGCTACACGCTTCGCGTCGCGGCGATGGCTGGGAGCTGAGGACCGCGGACTGTTAACTGTGAACTGTCAACCGTGAACTGCGAAGCTACAGCTTGAGTTCGCTCGAGTGGCCGGGGAACATGCGCGATTTCGGGTCGAGCACGCGCTTGGCGGCGTTCGCGGCGACGGCGGCCTGGGCGAAGCCGGTGACGATCAGGTTCATCGGCTCCGACCCGTCGACCGAGGCGATATCACCGGCGGCGAAGACGCCCGGGAGGTTCGTCGCCATGAAGCCATCGACGCGGAGATGGCGGGCGTCGGCCTGCTCCAGCCCCCACGATTCGATCGGTCCGAGGGCGGCCTTGAAGCCGATATTGACGAGCACCGCATCGACCAGCAGGTCCTGCTCGGCGCCGGTGCGGTTGTCGTAGATCTCCGCACCCTTGATGCCGTCGACGTCGCCATAGACGCGCTTGACCTCGTGGAAGGTCATGATCGGGATGCCGCTGGTGCGCAGCGCGGCGAGGCTGGCCTCGTGCGCGCGGAACCCCTCGCGGCGGTGGATGAGCGTGATCTCCTTCGCCCAGTCCTTGAGGTTGAGGCACCAGTCGACAGCCGTGTCGCCGCCGCCGACGACGAGGATGCGCTTGCCGCGGAACGGGCGCTTGTCCTTGACGAAGTAGAAGACGCCGCGGCCTTCGAAGTCCGACACGCCGGGCTTGTCGATCTTCTGCGGCGCGAACGCGCCGATGCCGCCGCTGATCAGCACCGTCCGGCTGAGGTGCGTGCCGCTGCTGCTGCCGAGGCGCCACACCTCCTCGTCGCCGGCGGCCAGGCGGGTCAGCGTCTCGACGCGCGTGTTGTAGACGAAGGCGGGGTCGAAGAGCGCGACCTGCGCCATGAGTTCCTTCACGAGATCCTGGGCGCGGATCTTGGAGTGGCCGGGGACGTCGTAGATGAGCTTCTCCGGATAGAGGACGGCAAGTTGGCCTCCGGCCTCGGGCAGCGCCTCGATCACCTTCGTCTTCATCTCGCGGAGGCCGGCGTAGAACGCCGCGAAGATGCCGGTCGGACCGGCGCCGATGATCGTGAAATCGTAGATTTCGTCAGGCATGCTCTCCTCCGTGTCCCGCGGCGGCTTCGATATCGAAGATACGCGATATTCGCGGTTGGCGGCATGGTGCCTTCGACACAGGACGGACGGTACAAGAGCAGAGATCGGGACGCGGTGGGTTCTACGGGCGCGTCGGCGCGGCAACCCGGCCGATGAAGAACGAACTGACGCGGCGGACCGCGCACCTCACCCCCGGCCCCTCTCCGCGCCGCGGAGAGGGGAGCTCCGGCCGAAGGTTGGATTCCATTCTCAGCGCAGCAGCGGCTCAGGGGCGGTCTGTTCTCTGCTCTTTGCTCTCGGCTCTGCCGAGGCGCGGCGCGAAGCGGCCCGTGCGCGCGGCGTACGCCTCGTAGCGCGCGCCGTGGGTCGCCCGCAGGTACGGCTCTTCGACGAATCGGACCTGCAGTTCGATGCCGAGCACGGCCGACGCAAATGCGAAGAGCGCCGCGACGTTGGGAGCCATCAGCGCGAGGCCGAACGCGAACAGGAGCATCGCCGAGAAGATCGGGTTTCGCACGACCGAGAAGACGCCGGTCGTCACGAGGTCCGTCGTCTCGCTCTGGTCGACGCCGACGCGCCACGAGTTGCCCATGTGGAACTGGGCCAGCAGAACGAGCACGAATCCCGTGCAGGCGACCGCAACCCCGACCCACTGCACCGGAGCGGCGTCGAGCCACCGCACGTTGTCCAGCACGTCGAGCACGCCAAGCGCGGGGGCGACGACGCCGGCGATCAGCGCGGCCGCGATGAGCGCGCCGGCGAGCGCATCGGCCGGGTTCCGCGTTGCCGAGAAGATGCGAAGGCCCGTCGAGCCGGTGCGGCGATACTGGACGACGCTCCGCAGGCCCAGCGCGAGGATGAGGAAGACGACGTAAAGAGCCAGCGCGGCGGCAGTCATGGCGATCCTCCGTGTGTAGTGCTTCCAGCGCTCCGTGCGCGTAGTGGCGCACGCGTCTGACATCTTCAGACGAGGCATCGTGATGCGTCGGTCCGGCTTCGCCGGACGCGCAGCTCTCCACGGCGAGTCTTCGACCGGGGGCGGCTACGCTACGCGCTTCGCGCCGCCAAGCTTCTGTTGTCTGTTGTCTGTTCTGCCGCGGCCCTGCCGCGGCTAGGCGAGCTCCGCGGCTTCCGCTTTCTCCAGCTCGAACGCCTTGTGCAGGGCGCGGACGGCGTCGGCGACGCGGTCTTCCGGGACGATGCAAGTGATGCGGATCTCGCTCGTGGAGATGATCTCGATGTTGATCCCGGCCTCGGACAGCGTACGGAACATGCGGGCGGCGTAGCCGGGCGCGCTCTGGATGCCGGTGCCGACGATGCTCACCTTGCCCATGCGCTCGTCGGCGACGACGTCTTTCGCGCCGATGGCTGCGGCGATCTCGCGCACGTGCGGCAACGCGCGCGCCAGGTCGGCCTTCGCGAGTGTGAAGGTGATGTCCGTCATCGCCTCCTCGCTGGCGTTCTGCACGATCGTGTCGACGGAGAGATGCGCCCGCGCGAGCGGCTCGAAGATCTCGGCGGCGATGCCGGGGCGGTCCGGCACGTGACGGATGGTGATCTTCGCGACGTCCAGGTCGTGCGCGATGCCGCGTACGCGGTTGAAGCCTTCCATATCGACGCCTCCGTGAATGAGCGTGCCCGGCTCGTCCTTGAAGCTGGACGCCACCAGGATGGGGACGTTGTAGACGGCGCCCACCTCGACCGCGCGCGGCGCCATCACCTTCGCGCCCTTGCTCGCCAGTTCCAGCATCTCCTCGTACGAGATGTCCTTGAGCTTGCGCGCATCGGGCACGACGCGGGGGTCGGCGGTGTAGACGCCATCGACGTCGGTGAAGATCTCGCAGCGGGCGTTGAGCGCGGCGGCGAAGGCCACAGCCGTGGTATCGGAACCGCCGCGGCCGATCGTCGCGACGTCCATCTCCTTCGTCAGGCCCTGGAAGCCGGCGACGATGACGACGCGGCCGCGCTCGACTTCTTCCTTCACGCGCTGCGGCTCAATCGCCAGGATGCGCGCGTTGCGATGCACCGAGTCGGTGCGCATGCCGGCCTGAGCGCCGGACAGGCTGATCGCATCGACGCCGATCGCGTGGAGCGCCATCACCATCAGCGCGCTCGATTGCGTCTCGCCCGTGCTGAGGAGCACGTCCATCTCGCGCGCTTCCGGCTGGTCGGTGATCTGCTTCGCCAGGTCGATCAGGTCGTCGGTGGTATCGCCCATGGCGGAGACGACGGCGACGACGTGGTCGCCGGCGTCGGCGCGGCGCTTGATGCGGCCGGCGACGTTCTTGATGCGCTCAGCGCTTCCGACGGAGGATCCGCCGTACTTCTGTACGACCAGCATCGTCCCTTACTCCAGCTTGCGTGCGTCGAAATCGCCGGGCGGCGTCCGTGCCGGCCGGCGGGGTCGCGTCGCACGCGGTGAAAGCGCGCGGCGCGGCTCGATCTTAGCGAATCGCCACTGGAGACGCACTGTAGCTTGTGGGGGGTAGGCGAGGTTGTAGGTGGTAGGTCGTAGGTTATAGGGATCCCAGCCGAACCTGTTCTCTGGCAACCGTCCTGCCCGCGGCGTATGCCACTACAACCTATTCCCTACAACCCACAACCTCCGTCCGATACGCTTCGGCGTGGCAGACGAGCGATATCACCAGTCGGTCGATTACCTGCAGCGGCGGCTGTGGCACGAACTGCCCATCGTGCCGGTCGAGCGCGCGCTCCAGGTGCGCGTGCGGCACGTGCTGGCGCACCTCGGCGACCCGCACCTGCGCTTTCCCGCCATCCACGTCGCGGGAAGCGCCGGCAAAGGATCCACGTCGGCGATCATCGCGTCGATCCTGCGCGCGGCGGGATTGCGCACCGGGCTCTACACGTCGCCGCACCTCCAGACCTTTATCGAGCGCATCGATGTCGATGGCACGTTGATCGCACCCGGCGACTTCGCGGAGACAGTGCTGGGGCTCGACCCGCTGGTGCGCCAGATGCACCTGGAGGTGATCGACGGCGTTGGCTTCGGGCGGCCGTCGTTGGTGGAAGTGGCCTTCGCCGCCGGCATGCAACACTTCGCCCGCGAGAGCGTCGCGGCGGCGGTGGTCGAAGCGGGGCTCGGCGGCCGGACTGACTACAGCAACGTCTTCGACGAGAAGCCGGTGACGGTGATCACCAACGTGGATTACGAGCACCGCGAGCGCCTCGGCTGGTCGCTCACTTCGATCGCGCGTGAGAAGGCGGCAATCATCCGCGGCTGCGAGACGGTGGTCACCGGCGTCAGCGGCGACCCGCTGGCGATTATCGAAGCACGCTGCGCGGAGGCCGGCGCGCCGCTATGGCGGCTCGGACACGAGATCAAGGCGCGCGTCGCCGCCGCGGACGCGTCTGGCAGCGAGTTCTCGCTGCGGACGCCACTGCTGCGGCTCGACCGCGCGCGGTTGTCGCTGGCGGGCGCGCACCAGGTATCGAACGCGGCGGTCGCCGTCGCCGCTGCCACCGCGTTCGCGCGCACCACCGGCCGCTCGATCAGCGAGGAGCAGGCGCGGGAGGGGCTGGCGTCGGTCTGCCTGAGCGGCCGGCTGGAGCAGATGCAGGCGTCGCCGGTC
>Ga0080064_1002755_pt1 | contig 28446 bp, 21 predicted proteins | sample Subgrocontami54m_FD_69260 | JGI IMG/M metagenome (GOLD analysis project Ga0080064, IMG submission 69260) | Subsurface groundwater microbial communities from S. Glens Falls, New York, USA - GMW46 contaminated, 5.4 m (SPADES assembly) (version 2) ...
GGATCCCCCCTCCCCCGTCCACGGTGATCTTCTTGGACGGGTCGCCGTTCGCGACGGCGGTCGTCCCTTCCGCGATATTTCGCACCTGCGCCGTGAGGTTGCCCGCCATGAAGTTCACGCTGTCGGTCAGGTCCTTCCACGTCCCCGCCACACCACGGACGTCCGCCTGCCCGCCGAGCTTTCCTTCGGAACCTACCTCGCGCGCCACGCGGGTTACTTCAGAGGCGAAGGCGTTGAGCTGATCCACCATCGTGTTGATGGTGTCCTTCAGCTCCAGGATCTCGCCTTTGACGTCGACGGTGATCTTCTTGGACAGGTCGCCCTTCGCTACGGCCGTCGTCACTTCGGCGATGTTTCGCACCTGACCCGTCAGGTTGCCTGCCATGAAGTTCACGCTGTCGGTTAGGTCCTTCCACGTGCCAGCCACACCTTGTACGTCCGCCTGGCCGCCGAGCTTCCCTTCCGAGCCGACCTCGCGCGCCACGCGAGTCACTTCTGAGGCGAAGGCGTTGAGCTGGTCCACCATGGTATTCATCGTGTCTTTCAGCTCGAGGATCTCTCCACGGACGTCCACCGTGATCTTCTTCGAGAGATCCCCCATCGCTACGGCCGTGGTGACTTCGGCGATGTTTCGGACCTGGGCCGTGAGGTTGCCAGCCATGGAGTTCACGCTGTCGGTCAGGTCCTTCCACGTGCCAGCCACACCCTGCACGTCTGCCTGGCCGCCCAACTGCCCCTCTGTACCCACCTCGCGAGCGACGCGGGTCACTTCCGAAGCGAAGGCGCCGAGCTGATCCACCATCGTGTTGATCGTGTCCTTCAGCTCCAGGATCTCTCCACGGACGTCTACGGTGATCTTCTTGGAGAGATCGCCCATGGCCACGGCCGTCGTTACTTCCGCGATGTTTCGCACCTGGGCCGTGAGGTTGCCCGCCATGAAATTCACGCTGTCGGTCAGGTCCTTCCAGGTGCCGGCCACACCCTGCACGTCTGCCTGGCCCCCGAGCTTCCCTTCCGAGCCCACCTCGCGCGCAACGCGGGTGACTTCGGAAGCGAAGGCGTTGAGCTGGTCCACCATCGTGTTGATGGTGTCCTTCAGCTCCAGGATCTCTCCGCGGACATCCACCGTGATCTTCTTCGAGAGGTCACCGCTGGCTACGGCCGTCGTCACCTCTGCGATATTTCGCACCTGAGCCGTGAGGTTGCCCGCCATCATGTTCACGGAGTCCGTGAGATCTTTCCACGTACCGCCGACGCCCCGGACCTCCGCCTGGCCGCCGAGTTTCCCTTCCGAGCCCACCTCGCGGGCGACGCGGGTTACCTCCGAGGCGAAGGCGTTGAGCTGATCCACCATCGTGTTGATGGTGTCCTTCAGCTCCAGGATCTCGCCGCGGACGTCCACCGTGATCTTCTTCGAGAGGTCGCCCATAGCTACGGCCGTCGTGACTTCCGCGATGTTCCGCACCTGGCCCGTGAGGTTGCCCGCCATCGAATTCACGCTGTCGGTCAGGTCCTTCCACGTACCTGCTACGCCCTGCACGTCGGCCTGGCCGCCGAGACGGCCCTCGGTTCCTACCTCGCGCGCCACGCGGGTCACTTCCGATGCGAAGGCTCCGAGCTGGTCCACCATCGTGTTGATCGTGTTCTTCAGCTCTAGGATCTCGCCCTCGACATCCACCGTGATCTTCTTCGAGAGATCCCCCATGGCAACGGCCGTCGTCACTTCGGCGATGTTCCGCACCTGTGCCGTGAGGTTTCCCGCCATCGAGTTCACGCTGTCGGTCAGATCTTTCCACGTACCGGCGACGCCGCGGACATCCGCCTGCCCGCCGAGCCGGCCCTCGGTTCCCACTTCCCTCGCGACGCGTGTGACCTCCGACGCAAAGGCGCCGAGTTGATCCACCATCGTATTGATCGTGTTCTTCAGCTCGAGGATTTCACCTCGTACGTCTACCGTGATCTTTTTCGACAGGTCACCGCTCGCGACGGCCGTCGTTACTTCGGCGATGTTCCGAACTTGGGCCGTGAGGTTCCCTGCCATTGAATTCACGCTGTCGGTGAGGTCCTTCCACGTGCCCGCTACTCCAGGGACTTCCGCCTGACCGCCTAGACGGCCGTCGTTACCCACCTCGCGCGCAACGCGGGTTACTTCCGAGGCGAAGGCGTTGAGCTGATCCACCATCGTGTTGATCGTGTTCTTCAGCTCGAGGATCTCCCCCTGTACATCGACCGTGATCTTCTTGGACAGGTCGCCACTCGCGACGGCCGTGGTCACATCGGCGATGTTTCGTACCTGTGCCGTCAGGTTGCCGGCCATCATGTTCACGCTGTCCGTCAGGTCTTTCCACGTACCCCCGACGCCGCGGACCTCCGCCTGGCCGCCGAGCCGACCCTCCTGACCGACCTCGCGGGCGACGCGCGTTACCTCGGAGGCGAAGGCGCCAAGTTGATCCACCATCGTGTTGATCGTGTTCTTCAGCTCGAGGATCTCGCCCTGCACGTCCACGGTGATCTTCTTGGACAGGTCGCCGCTCGCGACCGCGGTCGTCACCTCGGCGATGTTTCGGACTTGGGCGGTGAGGTTGCCCGCCATCATGTTCACGGAGTCGGTCAGGTCTTTCCACGTGCCGCCGACGCCGCGCACCTGCGCCTGGCCGCCGAGCTTCCCTTCCGAGCCCACTTCGCGAGCCACGCGGGTCACTTCCGAGGCGAAGGCGTTGAGCTGATCCACCATCGTGTTGATCGTGTTCTTCAGCTCGAGGATCTCGCCCCGCACGTCCACGGTAATCTTCTTGGAGAGATCCCCCATCGCCACGGCTGTGGTGACTTCGGCGATGTTTCGGACCTGGGCCGTGAGGTTGCCGGCCATGGAGTTCACGTTGTCGGTGAGGTCCTTCCAGGTGCCGTCTACGCCGGGAACGTCCGCCTGGCCACCAAGCTTTCCCTCGGTCCCGACCTCGCGCGCCACGCGGGTGACTTCCGAGGCGAAGGCGTTGAGCTGTTCCACCATGGTGTTCACGGTGGTCGCCGCACGAAGGAATTCGCCCTTGAGGGCGGTGCCGTTCGTCCCGATCGCCATGGTCTGGGACAGATCGCCCTTCGCGACGGCGCCGATGACGCGACCCATTTCGTTCATGGGCGCCAGCAACGCACCGATGAGCGCGTTCACCGAATCGACTGACGAGCCCCAAGCACCCGAGGCCTGCCCCACCGCGGCGCGGGCGCTGATGTCGCCCTCCTTGCCGACGGCGACACTCACGCGCTGGAGCTCGTTCGCCATCCGCTCGTTCAGCTCGATGACCTCGTTGAGGGTGTCAGCGACCTTACCCGCGGTGCCCGTCCAGTCGACTGGCATCCGGACGGAGAAGTCACCTCTCTTCAACGCTGCTAATGTCTCCAGCAAACGGCTGGTATCAAGCTCCTGGACTGTTTCGGTCGGCTTGGGTGCTGCCGCTCTAGCCAAAATTCCCTCCCCATCTCAGCGCCATGGCTGGGTCGACCGGTACAAATCGCGTCAGACCGACGTCGGTGCGCAGAGTAGGGGTACGTGGTGGAGCCGCGCGCACCTGGATTGTTACGACTTCGAGTCTTCTAGATTTCTCACTTCTAGAACTGTAGCTTACAAGACGAGTGAGCGGATTGGGGTACCGCCGAATGTGGGGTATTTCACACCCCCGTATGGGGACGTCGAGTACCCCCAATCGGCAGGCGCAGGAGAGCAGTCTGCGACCAGACCACCGTCTGACGACAGATTGAGGTTGTCTGCGCTGAGTCCTAGCGGGCGCTAGGTGTTGCGGAGCGGCTCCCACATGAGGTTCTCGATGTCCACCAGCCGGGGGGATAGACCATCCTCTAGCGCCTGCTCGGCAGCCATGCGGAGCATCGGCAGGTTCGCCTTGACGCCAGAGGGGAACGGGTCGGCACCGAAGACTTCTTTCTGTCCCTCCAGCGGCTGGCGGGGGAACAGTACGGACGCGGCTTGGTTGCGTCGGTACGATTCCTGCTTCGACCGCTCGAAAGCGTCGAAGAGCGCCTCGGCGGCCCACGGGTTGTCTTCGAGGATGCGCCGCTGCACGACCACGGTGTGGTTTACGGGTGCGAAGCCCGTCTGCTTCACGAACGACTCGATGAAGGCTCGGCCGCCGTCGTCAAACAGCGGTCGAATCGCGGGCGATGACTTGTCGATCGCGACCTCTTCGCCGGCGGCATAGGCCACGTCGATCTCGCCCTTCTGCAGCATGTCATTGATCGCACCGTGTCGATTCGGCCACGTGACTGAGATGTTGGACGGAAAATCGCTCTCGTCCATGCCGAGCAGGGACCCGTGGCTGTGCTCCTTGGTCCGGCCGACGACCCAGGCCACGTCTGACGTATGGCAGTCGTAGAGCTCGCGCAGCATGGCGCGGAACCAGAGCGCCGCGGTCATGGAATAGTCAGGCACACCGAACCGCTTGCCCTTGATGTCGGCCGGCGTCTCGATCCCTGAGTTCACGTTCACCTGAGCATCGAGGGTCATGAACGCCTTGCTGAAGAAGATCGGGAGCGCCGTCCAGTCCCACCGACCTGGCCGCAGCTTCGTCTGCATGTAGTGCGAAATGGAGAACTCGAAGATGTCGTAGGCGTTGTCCCGAAGATGCCGCTCGTGCAGCTCACCTGCCTGGCCGGACTCGAACGTGATTTCGATGCCGTCAGGCTTCACCGTGCCGTCGAGTAGCGGCTCGAGCCTGAGGTTGGGAGAGAACGTGCCACGGAGCTGCAGCACCATCGAAGCCTCCAATGCGCGGTCGTTGAGTGTTGGGGGCTCGAGTATAGACCGCGCCTCTGGCAGCTTCCACTCTAGGCGGAGCTTCGGCGTCTTGCACGAGCCGCTTCGGCTATGCAATCCTCACAGGCTGAATCGGCGAAAACGTGAGAGCTCCATGGTCCGCGTCGTCTTCACGAACGCCCTCGAGCGATTCGTCCCATGTCCCCCGCAACAAGTGCAGGGGAAGACTGTGCGAGAGGCGTTGGACGCGGCTTTCGCTGTCAACCCCCGCGTCCGCGGCTACATTCTGGACGAGGCAGGGGCCGTTCGGCATCACGTTGTGATCTTTGCCGACGGCCAGGCAATCACCGACCGGGCCACCCTGGCGGATCAAATCCAGCCCAACAGCGAGATCTACGTCATGCAGGCACTTTCGGGAGGTTGACCGAGTGAGCGACCGAATCTACGTGGGGACCCACAAGGGCCTCTTTACGATCGACCGAAATGCCAGCGGATGGCAGCTCTCCTCCAACGTCAGTTTCCTCGGCGACCCCGTCATGCAGGTGCTGCCCAATGCCAGCGGGGAGCGTGTCTGCGCGGCACTCGATCTGGGGCACTTCGGCGCAAAGGTCCACCGCTCGCTGGACGCTGGCGCCACTTGGGAAGAGTGCGCAACTCCCGAATACCCACCCAAGCCGGAGGACGCCGACGACGCCGACATGTTCGGCAAACCCCTCGAGTGGAAGCTCAGCAAGATCTGGGCGTTGGCCAGCGGCGGCGCGGACAGGCCGGACGTGATCTGGTGCGGCACGCTGCCCGGCGGGTTGTTCCGGTCGGACGACGCGGGCTCGTCGTGGACCCTGAACCGACCGCTCTGGGACAATCCGCTGCGCAAAGGCTGGTTTGGCGGCGGGGCGGAGCTGCCCGGCATCCACTCGATTTGCCTTGATCCTCGGAACTCCGGCCACCTATCAGTTGGCGTCTCCTGCGGCGGCGTATGGGTTACAGAGAACGACGGAGCAAGCTGGGATCTCCGCGCGACCGGGATGCGAGCGGCGTACATGCCGCCCGAGCAGGCCGGCGAGCCGAACATCCAGGATCCCCATCGAGTCGTCCAATGCCAGGCGGCGCCCGAGGTGCTCTGGGCTCAACACCACAACGGCATCTTCCGCACGACAGATGGCTGCGCGTCCTGGTACGAGATCACCGAGGCGGGTCCGTCGACCTTCGGCTTCGCGGTCGCCGTCCACCCCAACGACCCGAACACCGCGTGGTTCGTGCCGGGGGTCAAGGATGAGAAGCGAATACCCGTCGACGGCAAACTGGTGGTCACGCGCACGCGGGATGGAGGCCGCAGCTTCGACGTCCTGACCAAGGGACTACCGCAGCAGCCGGCCTACGACCTCGTCTTCCGACACGGCATGGACGTGGACGAATCGGGCGACCGCCTGGCATTCGGCAGCACGACGGGGAACCTCTGGGTCAGCGAAGACCAGGGTGATTCGTGGCACTGTGTCTCCACGAACCTTCCGCCTATTAACGACGTGCGTTTCGTAAAGTAGCGATCGACCCCCGCCAGGCCGCGACAGGCACAACGACGTGGTTGGTTGGGTCACGGTCTCGTCAATCGAGGCGTAGCGCTATCCACTTGATCCCAGGTGTATGCCTCGGCACGCTGCCAGGGCTCGTGTTGGGGAATGACCATGGCGTGGCTGCGAATCTCGGAGTGGTCGATCGACGGGTCCATCCCAATCGGGTCGTTGCCTTCCACGAACTGCCGTACCGATTCCAGCATGCGGCGGCGCATGTGCTGGACGGCGACGTCTGAATAGCCCAGGTGCTCGGCGCTGCGATTGTAGATCGGGCCCATGCTCTCCGTCATCGCCGCGTCCTGATTCGGATTGGCCGCGATGCCGGACCAATGCTTCTTCCCGCGCATGGCGGACCGATCCTGCATGTAGTGGTTCGCCCGCGTGCGGACCTTTGTGCCATCGGGGTTGAGGTCGGGCCCGACCGCCGAACGGCGCCGGTCTGCCATCTCGGCAGGATCGACTTGCCGGTCCTCGCTGTAGTAGATGCTGTAGTTCCAGTTGGTCTCGTCGTCGATTGGCACGAAGATCATCATGTGGCCGTGGTTCGAAGGTGGCACGAGCGTGTGGAACGGAGCAACGAAGTTGCTTGTACGCACGTACTTCTTGCCCTCCAGGTCGCCAAGCTTCACGTCCGCGCGACCGATCACACGGAACGGCGGCATACGGGTAGCGCCATACCTAAACCCGTAGGGCGTGTCCTCGACTTCGTACGTTGGCGGAACGTACATCTCGTTTCTCATGAGCGCCAGGCCCGAGTGCAGGATATCGACGTGGGATGAGTCGACGACCCCCTCGACGCCCTGGAGATAGTTGCAGTCGTTCTGCACCTTCGCGATCACGCGATTCGGAGAAGGGACGAGCGTCCATTCGAACTGCGGAAAACGCGGCGGCTCTCCCGGCCCCATGTACGCCCAAATGACGTCGCCCTGCTCGTGGATCGGATAGGCGACGTGGCGAAGGCGGTCCCTGAAGGTGCTCCCTGGCGGCTCGCACGGCGTATCCAAGACGCGTCCCTCAGTGTCGAGCTTCCAGCCGTGGTAAAGGCACCGCAGACCGCCATCCTCGTTCCTTCCATAGAAGAGCGAAGCGCCTCGATGGGGACAGGGCTCGCCGAGCAGCCCGACGCGGCCGCCGGAATCGCGGTAGGCGACGAGATCCTCGCCCAGCAGACGAACGCGGACTGGGTCGCAATCAGGCTCTGGAACCTCGGACGAGAGACATGCGGGGATCCAGTAGCGTCGCATCATCTGGCCCATCGGCGCATGGGGACCAACGCGAGTGAGGAGCTCGTTCTCTTCAGCGGTCAGCATGTCGTCTCTCCGAGAAAGTCATGGAATGAGGCCGGGGCGCATAGTACCATGCAGGCCGCACGACACGAGAAGGAGTGGAGCCGTGGTCTACGAGATTCTGATCAACGAGGTCGCTCCCGAGCAACGGGACGAGTACATCAAGGCCTGGAAGGAGACCTGGCTCAAAGTGAAGCGGCCCGGCTGCCACGGCGTACGCATGCTCTCGTGCATCGAGAACCCGAGCCGCGTCATCACACAAATCGCTTGGGACAGCGTCGAGGCGCACGAGGCGGCTCGTCAGATCCCCGGCCATGGCGAGATCCGCGAGATGCGCGCCCGCTTCGACGTCAAGGGCGAAGGCCTCGCCCACTACACGTACGAAGATTTTTAGCGCGCGTCCCGCCCCCCTTGGCGGGGAGGAGTCGTCGGGCTAGCGGTTGTTCCAACCCCATTCAGCGGCTGTTCCAACGCCAGCCAACTGGCCGCCGGTGGCGTCTACGCGCGCGTAGCCTGCACGCGCTACGCCCTCGTGACGGATGTGGATGTACGGCTCGTTGACGGACGGATCGCGCACGAGGCCCATGGGATCCTCGCCGCGTTCGACTTTCGCAATGTTCTGCAGGATCAGCTCGTGGTAGAGGTGGACACCCTTGTCCGAGGTAACCAGGTGCTCGCGGGTGCGGTCCATGATGGGCCCTTGACCGATCCACGCCATCTCGTCCTGCGGGATCACGCTGTCGCCGATCGCCCGGCCGACCTCGTCATAGCGGACTTCCTCGTGGCGCACGCTGAACGGCTTTATCTCCTCGCCCTCCTTGCCGTACCGGAACTGGTAGAGGAAGTGAAGCGTGTTCGTGTCGTCGATGGGCGTTCGGATCTGATAGCTGCCGCCCCAGGCGCCACCCACGACCACCAGAGTGTTCGGGAACAGGATGGGGTGTCCTGTCGTCCAATCGTCGGAGTCTTCGGTGGCGCCCTCGACGAGTCGCCGCTTGTAGACGCCGTACTCGAACATGTCGAACTCGATCTTCAGGTGCGGCGGAGTGAGCATGCCCTCGGGCTTGCCGTGTTGCCGGTTGTAGTAGTTCCCGTAGTGGCCATGGAGATGTTCGAAATGCACCGGGTCCATGGAGTTGTCCATGCACTGAACCCAGTTGCACGGAAGCGGCTTGATCAGCACACCACGATTGATGTCCTCGCGGACGTACGCCTCGAAGCGGGGAAGCAATGGAGCAGGCTGGGGACCGAGGTACGCCCAGATGAGGCCGCCCATCTCCTGCACCGGGTACGACGTGATCTTCAGCGGTAGGCAAGCCGGTTCGAAGGGCATATCGACGACCCGGCCCTCGGCGTTGTACGTCCAGCCGTGATAGGCGCAGCGCAGACCGTTGTCCTGCGGTATGCCGTAGGCCAGCGAGATGCCCCGGTGGGCGCATCGGTCAGCAATCAACCCTATGCCGCCCTTGGCGTCCATGAACAGCGTCAGATCTTCGCTCAGCACCCTGACGGGCCGAACGGGATCCTTCTGGAGATCGTCCATCGTCCCAATCGCATGCCAATACATCCTGAGCATCTTGCCGCCGGCCGTGTCCGGCCCGGTCTGGGTCAGACGCTCGTTCGTTTCCTGTGTGATCACAATTCCACTCCCTTTGCCCAGCATGCTCAGACTTATCGCGCCCATCATAGCGCACGATTGCCACGCGCGCGAGACACAGAAACCTCAAACGGCTGATGTACCATAGCCACACATAGGGCTGTGGAGGCGATGATGGCGCGACTCGAGTTCGGCATAATGGACGGCTTCGACACGGAGGCTGCGGGCTCGCTCCCGGCAGATGCGTTCGACCGCCACATCGAGTACGCCAAGGATGCGGAGCGCCACGGCTTCCTGTACTACTTCTTTATCGAGCACCAGAACGCCTTTTTCCCCTGCATCAGCAGTCCGAACGTCTACCTCGGAGCATTGGCGCGAGAGACGAGTACGCTCCGCTTCGGCCCCATGGTCTACCAGGTGCCCCTCTACCACCCCATTCGCCTCGCGCAGGACTGCGCTATGGTCGATCAGCTTTCGCACGGGCGACTGGAGTTCGGGCTCGGCTACGGCCCCCAGAAGCACGAGTTCGACCGATGGAACATCCCATTCACCGAGCGGCGCGCAATGGGCGTCGAGGCCATGGAGATCGTGCTGAAAGCGTGGACCGAGGAGACACTGACCTACCAGGGGGAGTACTGGACCTTCAACGAGGCGCGACCGAAGCCGAAGCCCTTCCAGCAGCCTCACCCACCCGTCTGGATGGGCGCCCACAGCCATCATTCCTTTGAATACGCAGCAGAGCTGAACCTGCACGTCGCGCAGAACATCGACATCGACTCGATCGCCGGCGAGAACTTCGCCTACTTCAAAGAGGTGTGGGAGGCGCGCGGCCACCCGGGCCCGATGCCTCGACGGATGCTGGTGCGCCACGTCCACGTTGCCGAGACCGACGATCTAGCCCGCGCGGAAGCCGAGCCGTTCCTGGTGAAAGGCATGCGGGCCCAGCAGCGCATCCTCGCCGCGGAGGAGCGAACCCCGACGATGCTCGAGCACGTCCGCGTCTACGAAGCGACCCGTGACGCCTACGACTACTGGATCGACAACGGCCTGGCCATCGTCGGCAGCCCGAAGTCGGTCATCCAGCAGCTCGACGCGGGTTCGAAAAACGTCGGCTACGACGTCTTCTGCGGCCAGCACCAGATCAGCGGGATGTCCAACGAGCTCGTCAAGAAATCGATGCGCCTCATGGGCGACGAGGTCATCCCCGCCTTCGCCTGACCGCCCTCACACCAATTCCTTTCATTCGAACGCCGCCGCTGCGACGCAGTCGCCACCGGCAAGGGTCACCTGCGCGACCATTGCATCGGGCATGTCCAGAAGAAGCGGCTCGGCATCCACGGTACCGAATGTCATCGACACGCACAGCATTGCGAGGAGCAGGCCAGAAACCAGCGTGTTCATGTAGCGGCCCCTCCTATGTCCTGTTTGGGCAGCCTGTCGACCCATGCGGGAGCCGGTCCCTACACGCCGGCCGCGGCCGGGACGCCCGCGCCTGCCGAACCCCGGGAGCGAGAAGGCTGGCCCACCGGACGCGAGCCTCGTGTACATCTCGCGAGCCAACACGGGGTTCTGCGTGTGACACATCACGCTTCCCGCCAGCATTGTTCGGTACCAGACGTCTTGCCCGACAGTCATGCGGCACAAAGTAACAGCTCGGTCGCACTCGATCGTACGTGTGTTGACTTGCTGACTTGCCATGATCTTTCCTCCGCAACTGCTTTTCGATCCGAAGCCGTTGATCTGCGCAAAAGGTAAGGGGCCAGAGTTGTCAAAAAGTGTCAGCACGCTGTCAAAAACCATTCATCTTTGGGGACAGGGATAGGGTTTTTGGTCAGCTACTGGCTGGACTCGATGGGCAAACCTCGCCCGTGACGTGCGATCCAACGTCGCACACCCTTGGAAGGGCCGATTCATTTCGTAGAGGCGGGCGGTTTAGGTAGGTTTGAGGCGCCCTACCGACGAGGAGCTATCCCCAGCGCGGCTGCTCGTCGAGTCCAATCCCGAGAGTCGTCTTGCCAACGATCTCGTGCACGAGGGCGGAGTTGGCGGGATGGAAGCCGCCGCAACGGACGTCGCGGTAGAGCCGCTCCAGCTCGCTCGCCTTGAACATGCCGGCGCCGCCCGACATGTCCATCGCCAGGTCCACCACGTGCTTGGCAGCCTCGACCGCGTTGTATTTCGTGGCGACGATCTTCGCCGGCCACCAGGCCCCATGATCCACGCCCTCAGTCCAGTCGCTGGCGGTCCGTTCGATCTGGGCGAGCACGGCCTCGAGCGCCAATGTCATCTGCGCGGCGCTATGCTGGATCTCCGGGTGGTATGCCATCGACCGTGACACGGCCAGGGAGGTCTTCTTGTGGGCGGACTGCACGGCGAGATCGCGCGCACGGAGGGCGGCTCCGTAGTAGATGTTCGAGAAGTTCAGCAGCGCATTGGCGAATAGCGACAGCACGAATTGGTCCACTGCACCGGCCGGCAGAATGCGAGCAACGTAGCGATCCGGGACGAAGACATCGTGCAGAATGGTGTCGTCGCTGCGCGTTGCTCGCATACCGAGGGTGTCCCACGTCTCCCTGATCTCGATACCCCCGCTATCCCGGGGAATAAAGAAGTGGATGACTTGCGGGTTCGTCGCGTCGGAGGTATCCATCGCGTGTCCGCCGAGGCGGGTCCAGACCGGCGTTAAGCTGCCGAACATCTTGTGGCCGCTGATTCGGTATCCGCCATCGACACGAGTCGCGCTGGCCGTGGAAAGCAAGCCAGGAAGATCGTTGCCAACTTCGGCATGCGCGGCGGCAAAGACTTCACCCGCGGCCGCCTCTTCGAGCAGCCACTGGAGCGAACGATCGCCTGTGCGCGAGAGGTCGCCCGCGATGCCGATCCAGTAGAGGTGCATGTTGACCGCCAACGCGGTGGCGGGGGCGTGGTAGGCGAGCCGGCGCTGTTCGCGGCACGTCTCGGCCAGCGTCAATCCGGCGCCGCCGAGCTCGGGAGGCAGGTTGAGCTTCAAATAGCCGGCCTTGCGTAGCTCCTCGAAATCCTCGCTGAAGAAGCGGTTCTCCCGATCGTAGATGGGGGCACGCTGTGCGCATCGACTGAGCAGATCCTCGGAAAGCACCGATTGAGTGGTGACGGTCATTGATACGCTCCCTGCTGTCTAGATTGGAGTCTTCAGCGCCCGGTCAGCTTCACTTTCCTGCGCGGCCCTAGCGTACGACGGCTACGGCCCGTGCGGAATCCTGGACATCCGTGATTTCTGTGGAGGAGCGGTTCGGGGAAACTCATGCTGGACGTGATGGGAAACCATCACCAGGCCAACTGGATTCGAGTCTCGGCGGCGAGACGGTCCGATCAAACGAGGCCGTGCTTGACGGCAAAGGCGGTAGCGTCGGCGCGACGCCGGGCGCCGACCTTCGTGTAGATGTGGGTGAGATGCCGTTCGACCGTCGGTTCGCTGATGATGAGCTGACTGGCGATCTCTTTTGTCGTCCGGCCGTCCACGACCAAGCGAAGGACCTCGATCTCACGACGGGTGAGCGACTGCCCCTGGGTCAGTGGCTTGGAAGGCACGGACGGGCCGTCATCACCGATAGGCTTCGTGGGAGCAGCGATCGACGGCTGCTCTTGAAGGACCGTCTCGATGGCCAGTGCCTCGACGATGGCATCCTCTTCGGACATGTCCACACCGGCCTCCCAAGCCGCCGCGTATGCGTCGGACCCGAGCTGGTTGCGAGCTCGCGCCAGGCACTCTGTCAGCAGCTCTTCCGCGATCGGAATGGGCAGCACGCCCACCGCCTCGTTGCGCCGCGACGCAGCCGCCGCGATTCGGACCGCCCGCTCGGGCTGGTCACACTCAACCGCAAGAGCTGCAAGCCCGACTAGCCCGTGTCCAATGCTGTTCGCTATGCGTAGATCCCGTCCGAATCGCAAGACCCTGACCTGCATTGCCATCGATTCGTGGAAGTCACCTTGGCGCTGAGCCACATATCCAAGCAACTGATCGACGATGAGCACCGTCAGCAGGTGCCCGAGCGGACGGCGCACCTCGAGGCTCTCCTCGTACCAGGCGCGTGCTTGCTCGTAGTCCCCTCCGACGTAGGCGGCCAACCCGAGCAGGTGTAGCGCCCAGCCTTCCAACCAGGGATCCTCAATAGCTCGGGCCGCGGCTAGGCTCTCATGACCCAGCGACGTGGCGGTAGTCGCGTCTCCTTCGAAGTAATAGGTACGCGCCAGCAGATGCAGCGCCCAGGCAGCGGCATATGCATCCTGGAACTTCCTTGCCAGGAGCAGGCTTTCCTCGATCCACGAGCGAGCCGTGACCTGATCGCGATTGAAGTGAGCTAACCAACCGGCGGTGGCGAGCGCGTGCATGCGCGCGACGGTTGCCGGAGACGGTCGCCGAAGCGCCCGCTCGATGCGCTCCCGACCCTCCACCAGTCGGTCGCGCGCCCACCAGAACCAGATCAAGGAGGCGCAAAGCTCTAGCTCGGCTTCTGTGCCATCTTGTTGCGCGTCCGCCCAATCCGTGGCCGCCCGCAAGTTGTCGTATTCGGTCTCCACGCGGTCGAGCCACAGGCCCAAATCAGGGCCACGGAGCTGCAGGTCTGCGCGCATCGCAAAGCGAGTAAACCAATCGAGGTGACGGGCTCGCACTTGGTTCTCTTCATATAGGCCCGCCAGCTTCTCGGCGGCGTACTGGCGCACGGGCTCCAAGAAACGGTATCGCACTTCACCACCACGCTCGTCAGCGAGCACGAGCGACTTGTCCACCAGGTGCGCCAGCAAATCAAACACCTCAGCCTCGACCCCTCCGCCCGCGCAGATCGCCTCGCACGCATCGAGGGTCCAGCCTCCAGCGAACACCGAAAGCCGATTGAAGAGCTGTCGCTCGGACGAATCCAGCAGCTCGTAGCTCCAGTCGACCGTTGCCCGAAGCGTCTGTTGACGCGGCAACATCGTGCGGCTCCCAGCCGTCAACAAGCGGAACACGTCACCAAGGCGGGCCGCTATCTGCTCAGCCGAGAGGACCCTGATCCGCGCCGCCGCCAGCTCGATCGCCAGCGGGATTCCATCGAGGTGCAGACAAACCTCGGCTACCGCTGAGGCGTTCTGTTCGGTCAAGCGGAAAGAGGACACGGCCGCGGTGGCGCGATCCGCGAAGAGCTGCACCGCCTCGCAGCACGATGTCTGCGCCAGGTTGCGAGGCCGCCTCGAATCAGGCAGGGTCAGAGATGGCACGCGCCAGTTCACTTCGCCGTCCACGCGCAATGATTGACGGCTCGTTGCCAGGATGTGGAGCTGAGGGCACGCCTGCACCAAGACGTCCACCAGCTCGGCGCATTGTTCGATGAGGTGCTCACAATTGTCGAGCACAATCAGCACCCGCCGCCCGCCAAGCGTGTCCACGATCGTGTGCAGCAGAGCACGTCCGTGTTGCTCCGGTACCCCGAGGGTCGAGGCGATCTCGTGGAGGACCATCGCGGGGTCGGACAGCGGCGCCAACTGTACGAGGCACACTCCCTCTGGGAATCGCTCGCGCACGGCGGCCGCGGTCTGGATAGCCAGGCGGGTCTTTCCAACACCGCCCGAACCGGTCAGCGTCAAGATCCGAGCGGTATCGAGGAGGCGGCAAAGCTCGGCCATCTCCGGCTCGCGCCCAACAAAGCTCGTTGCCCGCTCCGGAAGGCTGATCGGTAGTCGGGAGGTGCGAGCTAGTGGGGGAGTGGCGGGGATGTCAGGAGATGAGGCCTCGAGCGTCGACAATTCCGCACTCGTGGCAGGCTTTCGAGCAGGCATGCCGTGAATGGTACATCGCTCACCACACGAATACTGTCGGAATGCACACTCGTCGACGGCAAATACCCGCACAGCCGCAAGATAGCGGGGATTAGAGCTTTTGAGGTCGCGAAATGGGCGGCGGCCTTGTCTGCCAGGTCAGGGTGAGGATTGCAGCAGCGGGGGAGATGCAAGGTCAGTCCCCCTCGGGGCCGTCCTTGTATCCGCGATCCTTCAGCTCTTCCCGCGCGATGCGCAAGACCCAGACGTGGAATGACCAATCTTGCCAGCGGTAGCGATCCACGTGCTCCCACGCACGGTCGAATACCTTCGAGGTGATGTCGTCCGCGAGACGCGGGTTGTTGACCTTCGAGACGATGAAGTAGTTGACGATGCGCTCGTAGGCCCGATGGAGCTGCGAGAAGGCAGCACGGTCGGGGCGCGCCACTCGGCGCTCGAGCTCTTCGTACTCAGAGGGTGCCATGCCCGAGATCATGACGGACTGAGACCACCCGGGTCAACGGCCCGAACGCGTTTCCCGTGCGATCGCCCGCCTCGCTCCTGGTGAGCCGGCCAAGCAAGCCCCCGCGCACATCGCGCAGCAGGCCAGTCGAACGCGGCATATACTGGCCGCTAGCGCCGCGCCGGACGCGCAATCGGAGGACTCGATGCGCCCAGGTTTCACCCCTCACTTTCTGCCCTTTCTGTTCATCGCGCTGCTCGCTGCCTCCTGCGCACCGTCGGCCCCCGCACGCGGCACAACCGCTTCGGGTGAGCAGGCGCCGCCCGCGGCTGTGCCGAATCGAACACTGACGATTGCGGCGCGGAACGAACCGTCGAGTCTGGCGGGTAAGCCTCTGCTGCAAGCGAACGTCGGACTCTACACGGCCAAGAACCTCTTCAACGCCTCGCTGGCTGTACAGGACGACCGCGGGCTGCCCGTGCCACGCCTCGCGGAGGCGATCCCGCGGCTGAACACCGAGAGCTGGCGACTCTTCCCCGACGGCCGTATGGAAACCACGTGGAAGCTGAAGCCGAACCTCGCCTGGCACGATGGGACGCCGCTCGTCGCTGAGGACTTCGTGTTCGGCTGGCGCGTCTATGCGCAGCCGCAGCTCGGCATCTCGGGCTTTCCCCCGATTCCTCAGATCGACGAGATCGTTGCCGTGGACGACCGTACTGTGCTGATCCGTTGGCTTCGCCCCTATCCGCAGGCGGACGCGCTCACCCCCGACGAGTTCGATCCGCTACCCCGACACATCCTCGAGCCTCTCTTCCGTCAGGAGCAGTGGGAGGCCATCGCCAACCACCCCTACTGGAACCGCGAGTTCGTGGGACTCGGGCCCTACCGCCTTGGATCGTGGGAGCCCGGGAGCTCCATCGAGGCGACCGCCTTCGATCGGTACTCCATGGGCAAGCCGAACATCGAGCGGATCCGAATCCTGTACGTCGCAGATCCCAACACCGCGATTGCGCAGGTGATGGCGGGAGAAGTCCAGCTCGTGCAGGAGGGAACGATCGAGTTCGAGCAGGCCGGCGACCTCAAGCAGGGCTGGGCGAGCAATCAGCGTGGAAAGGTCATGTTCCACGCGAATCAATGGAAGGCGACGCGCTTCGAGCTGCGACCAGAGCTCGCGACGCCGAAGGCGTTGCTGGACGTGCGGGTTCGGCGCGCGCTCGCTCACGCCGTCGACAAGCAAGGCCTGAACGATGCGCTTTACAACGGGGAGGGCCTGGTCGCCGAGAGTGTGATACCGCCGATGATGTACTACTTCCCCGCGGTCGATGCGGCGACGGTGAAGTACCGGTTCGACGTCCGCCAGACCGAGCGGTTGATGAACGAAGCCGGCTTCGCCAGGGGAACCGATGGCGTCTACGTAAGTCCCGCGGACGGTCGCTTCAACGTCGAGCTCAAGACCCACCCAGGGCCTGGCAACGATCGTGAGACGGCGAGTGTCGCATCTGGCTGGCGCGATGCGGGCTTCGAGGTACAGGAAGTTATGCTCGGCCGTGCCCAGGCGCAGGATCAGCAGCTTCGGGCCACATTCCCGGGCCTCTACCACAACAGCCAGGGGATCGGCGAAACCGCGATCTACGACCACGTGTCGACCGCGATCCCATCGCCTGAGAACCGATGGATCGGCGGCAACCGAGGCGGCTGGATCAGTCCCGAGTACGATCGGCTCGCCGAAGTCCTGAGCGGAACGCTGAACCGCGAGGAGCGGGGCCAGCACGTGGCTCAGATGACGAGGATCTTCACGGACGAGATTCCCTCGATCAACATGTTCTTTACGTACCACCACTGGGCATGGGTTTCAGCGCTGGACGGGCCACGCGAGGCTGCCCCGAACGTCTCGGTCGCCTGGAACGTCCACGAGTGGCGCTGGACTCAGTAGACCAAGTAGCGGTCAGGAAGCCAGGGCTCGTCCCAAGCGGACGACGATCTCCTCGGTGTCCTTCAACGTGTTGAAGCGGGGCTGGGCGGCGATGTGAGGGGTGAGGACGACGTTTTCGAAGGCCAACATCGGGTCGTCGGCGCGACCAGGCTCCTCATAGAGCGGATCGAGCGCGAAGCCACCAAGGCGCCCCGACTTCAGCGCCTCTAACACCGCTTCCCGCTCGACGATCTCCGCCCGGGAGGTGTTGATCAGGCAAGCGCCAGGCTTCATCTGACCGATGCGCTCGGCGTTGAGCATGCTGCGGGTATCAGACGTCAGCGGTAGCTGAATGCTGACCCAGTCGCTCTGCTCCAGCAAACGTTCGAGCGGCGCGTACTCGGCTTGCCACCGCCGCTCCTCATCTTCTGGAAGCTGGTGGCGCTGGTAGTAGAGCACCCGCATACCGAAGGCGGCGGCCCGAACCGAGACCTCGCGGCCGATCTCGCCGAGCCCCACGATTCCGAGGGTGGACTCGTACAGCACCCGAAACCCACTGATCCGGGCCCATCCCGCGTTCGGCGTGTATCGGCGATCGAACGTGGTGGGGGAATACCCCGCCGACGTGAGCTGCTCGACGCTGATCAGTCCGCTCACGCGATGGAGCTTCTTCGCCAGCGCGAGCATGAGTCCGATCGTGAGCTCCGCGGTTGCGACGTTGGCTCGTCTGCGTTGCGTCAGAACCGGCACACCTCGATCGAGACACGCCTGAAGGTCGATGTTGTCCGCGATGGTGCCGTACTTCTGGATTGCCCGGAGCCGATCCGACAGGGCGAGCTCGTCTGGACCGACCTGAAACGACTCGACGATTGCTGCGTCTGCGCTAGGGAGTGCTGCTCGAAACTCTTCCTGGGAATGCGCGAGGCGCACGTCAGCGGGATAGAGAGGGCCGCCTGACTTTCGAACGCCCTCGCACCAGGTATCGAAGTCCGGGAGGTCCTGGGCGACGAAACGCGCGAAGGCAGCGTGTCGCTCGGCCGAGGTGTTCGGATCGAGGACGACTGCGAGCAGGCGGATGATGGGGTCGTCTTCGATGACGACTACTGGCGGTTCGGACACGGCCCCCTCTCCCCAACCCTCTCCCGCCTCTACTTGATGTCCCAGAGTTGGGCGTTCCAGGCCTGGGTCACCTCGGGCGGGCGCGCGGCGATGTTGACGAGACGGTTGTGAATCATCGTTGGCTCGGCGTCGAAGAAGAGACCGAGCTGCGTGACCTGGTCCGCCACGTGGTAGACGATCTGGCTCAGGAGCTCGTGCCGCTCGCTTTGTGGAACCGTTGCGAAGTATCGATCGAGCAGCGCATCGAACTCTGGGTTTTTGTAACGCGACGTGTTCCCGGAGCGGAAGTTGTTCTCTGGGAGCGGGGACCGCGAGCTGTGGAGGTTCTTCAGGCCGGGCAGGTCGCTCGTGTACCGCTGCAGGTAGAAAGCCGGGAAGGTGAAGAGGTATGAGTTGTCCTCGGCCCGCTGGCGCGGCATGGTCACCGGATCGACCCTCACGCCAACCCGCTGCCACGCGTCGGCGACTGTGTACATGCTCTTCTGGTTGATGTCGGTCGTCGTCGCGCGAATCTCAACGGTTAGGGGCTGGCCCGCGGAGTCGACGTAGAAGCCGTCAGACCCCTTCGTGTACCCGATCTGCTCCACGATCTGGCCCGCGATTCTCGGATCGTAGGCGTACCGCGGGAGGCGCGCCTCGATGTCCGCGTACTGGGGCTGGTTCGGAAACATGAAGCTGTCGGCCACCGCGCTCAGGCCGCCGAGCAACGTCTCCATCAGGTGTTGGCGGTCGATCGCGTGGAGCATCGCCCGTCGGAAACGAACGTCCTGGATGACGATCGGGTTCGTGTTCTGGAACTGCGGATAGATGGAGACCGCGTTCGCCGATGCTACGTCGACCTTGCCGTCCCGCCACTGCGCGCGGACCTCGAGGGCCTCTTCCACAGACAAGGTCTTGCCGAGTGTCAGCTCTGCCTCGCCCGCTAGCAGTTTGGCGATGATCGTCGTCGGATCCGAGACGAACCGAATGTCGACCACGTCGATCTTCGGCCGCCCATGCGTGTACCCGTCGAACGCCTCGACAACGAGGGAGATCCCTCGGGAGAAGTCCCGCATTTTATACGGACCAGTTCCGACGAACTCCTCACCGAAGTACGCCTGTTGCGTAAAGGCTCCCTTGTTCTGGGAGTACACGCTCTCGAGCAGATGCGCCGGCATGGGCGCCGCGAACGCTCGCGTTGCGAACATCGTGTCGGCGTCGATGTACGGCTGCTTCCAGCGAACCAGGACGGTACGCGAGTCGGGCGCCGACACGCTCTCGATGAATCCGTAGCCCACGTCGCCGAACTCCGGCGCGTCCCCTTCTTGTCCCACGCGCGCGGCAAACAGGAAGTCCGCGGCCGTTACGGCGGTCCCGTCGTGCCACCGAGCATTCTCCCGAATCTTCCAGGTCGTCTCCATCTTCCCATCGGGAAAGAGCTGCCACTGCCCGTTCTCGACGGTCGGTACAGACTCGGCCAGGACTGGATGTCGCACCGATTGCCGGTCCATGTTAGTAAGGCCGACGTGGACGAGCTCCTCCACAGCGTCGACCCCGCGCTGCCCGAATCCGGACAGCCGGCCGATTACTGAAGCCGGGTTGCCCATGATCACCGCGGTGACCCGCTTCGTGGCGGCGGGCTTCGTATCGGGGGCGGTTCCTGTGTCGCCAGTGCGTGGCGTACCCGTCGACGGTCCGCAGGCCACGAGGAGAGTGGCCAGGGCGGTAATGACACAAATTCGAGAGCCGAGACGTTGGTGCAAGAGCATCGCACCCCTTCCGTGAACCGTGCTCTGACGGCGACGTTGACAGCTCGTCCCAGCTTATCACACGTGAGTGGGGCCTCAGGGCGCTCTCGCTCACAGTCGCGTTGTGGACGCGTCGCTGCAGAAACGCCCTCACCCCAGCCCCTCTCCCAAAGGGAGAGGGAGCCCGTTCGGAGTACAATGGTCGCCGCGCGCCCGTCCGCGGCGGGCGGCGACCCCTCCCTTCGGCGAAAGGAGACACGATTCAATGGACCGAGAGACTGTAGTTCCCGCGGCCGGTGGCGCCGGCCACGGCGCGGGGATGGTGGCGGGCGTCAAGGCTGGCGGCCTCATCTTCCTCTCCGCGATTCGGGGCAACCCGCCGGGGCCGGGCCGTCAGGCTATGAGCGACGACACCAAGGAGCAAGCACGGCAGGCCTTCGAGAACATGAAGGCCGTGCTTGCAGGCACCGGCGCTACTTTGGAAAATGTCGTAAAAGTGACGCTGTACCTGCACGATCTGAAGTACCGTGCGCCGTTCCACGAGGTGTGGATGGAGTACTTCCCCACCAACCCGCCGGCTCGGATCGCCATTCGGGTGGCCGATGCGAATACCCAGCCGGGCGGCAACGCGCATTTCGCTTTGGACGTCATCGCCGTCGCGCCCTGACGCGAATCTGAGAGCTCCCTCTCCCTAGCCCTCCCCCGCAATGGGGAGGGACGCACAGTAAACACGAAAGGAAGCTGAGATGGCAGCAGCCCACCACTCGAAGTATTCGAAGGAAGAAACCGACCGTTACGCCGACGTCGAAGGCTTAAAGATCCACTACAACGATGTTGGCAGTGGGCCAGTCCTCTTCTGCTTCCATGGCGGCGGTCCCGGCGCCAACGCGTGGGACAATAGCAAGCACAACATGGACGGGCTTGGCGAGCACTTCCGCCTGATCATCATGGACATGCCCGGCTACGGCTTGTCCGACAAGAGCGTAAAGATCGGCGACACGCCCCTGGACGTCTTCTGCGCCCGCATCGTCAAGGGCCTCATGGACCAGCTCGGCATTCAGAAAGCCAGCCTCTATGGCTCGTCGCAGTTCTGCCCGACGTGCGTCCGCTTCGGCGTGGAGTACCCGGACCGCATCGACAAGATCATCCTGCAGGCCAGCGGCATCGCTCGCGGCGCCAACTACTTCACCCCAACTCCTCCCGAGGGGATCAAGGCCCTAGGCGTGTTCGCCGAGAACCCCATCCGCGAGAACATGGAAAAGATGATGCACCTATTCATCCCGAAGGATGAGCTGTGCACAGAAGAGATGATCGAGGCCCGCTTCCAGGCCGCGATCATCCCAGGCCACCTGGCTGGTCGCCGAGAGATGGCCGCGTCGAAAAACAGCGACCTGTTGCCCATCGTCAACAAACTCAAGGCGCCCGTGCTGGTCGTTTGGGGCCACCAGGACCGCATGGTCCCGTGGGAAGGCGCACTGTCCGCGCTCGCCCTCATCCCGGACGTGCGCATCCACATCTGGGGCGGGGGCACCGGCCATTTCGTCGAGTACGAGAAGGCCGAGGAGTTCAACCGCCTGGTGACCGGCTTCCTACAGGCATAAGTACACGCAACGCTGTAAGCTTGTGCAGGCAAAGCACGACCGTGCTTTGCCTGCACAAGCTTGTCTATTACCTGAATGTGCGGAGGACCGATGCCGCTGCATGACCTGCGATCCTTTCTCGACGAATCCGACAAGCTCGGCGAGCTGAAAGTCATTCGCGGCGCCGACCCGCACCTGGAGATCGGGGCGATCTCCGAGCTTTGTCTGGATCAGGATGGCCCTGCCCTGCTGTTCGACGACATCCCAGGGTACCCGGCCGGATACCGCGTAGCCGTGAACGTGACGAGCAGCAAACGCCGCGCGCTGCTCGCGCTTGGCATGGACACGGAGATGCCCGAGGAGGAAGTTCCGTCGAAGTTCCAGAAGATCTACGACGCCTACAAGCAGGTTCCACCGAAGTACGTCGAGACCGGACCGGTCATGGAGAACGTGCAGACGGGCGACGACGTCGACCTATTGCAGTTCCCCGTCCCCTTCTGGCACGAGCTTGACGGCGGCAAGTACATCGGGACCGGCCTCGGCGTGATCCAGCGCGACCCCGATACCGGCGAGGTCAACGTTGGCGCGTATCGCGTCCAACTCCAGAACCGCAACACGTTGACGATCTTCTCTGAGCCCGACAGCGATGGCCGCGGAATCATGGAGAAGCACTGGAGCCGCGGCGAATCCTGCCCCGTGGCCATTACCTTCGGGCCGGAGCCACTGCTCTTTCTCAGCGCGTGCTCAACGACGGGATCCCCTCGCCGCTGGAAGGAAGAGTACGAGTACACCGGCTACCTCGCGGGCGAGCCTGTGCCCGTCATCAAGGGGCCAGTGACCGGACTCCCCATCTCCGCCGGCTCCGAGATCGTGATCGAGGGCGAGATCCCTCCTCCCGACAAGGAAAGCATGGTGGAAGGGCCCTTCGCCGAGTGGACCGGCTACTATGAGTTCTCCTCGACGCCGGAGCCCGTGATACACGTGAAGGCGCTCTACTATCGGAACGACCCGATCCTCTACGGAGCGCCGCCGTTCAAGCACGACAAGCACTACGTCTTCCCGATTCAGATCCGCTCAGCGGGGCTAATCAGCAAGTTCCAGCAGATGGAGATCCCGGTGCGTCGCATCTGGGACTTCCGCCCGCTCGGCGCCACGGTGTTCGCCATCGAGCAGCAGGCGCCCGACGACGTCACGCGCCTCATGGACGAGCTCGAGAAGACGCACGTGATGAGTCGGATGATGATCGTGGTAGACCACGACGTCGACATCAAGAATCCAATGGACGTGTTCTGGGCAATGGGCACCCGCTTCGACCCGGAGCAGGCACGCACCAGCATCGTCGATAGCCGATGGCTGCTCGATCCCATGCGCCCGATTGCAGACCGTGAATCGCGGCGCGCGCTTCCTTACAAGAGACTCATCATCAACGGCTGTCGGCCCTTCGACCGTCTGAACGACTTCCCGCCCGTCAATCGCTTCAGCGAAGAGCGGCGGAAGGAGACGTGGGAGAAATGGAACATGGCCGACTGGGCGATCCCGACACCTACTGAATAGGAGCGAGCAGTGTTAACGCAAGAAGAGAACGACCTCCTCACGCAGACGGGGCCAGGCACGCCCTGCGGTGAGCTCATGCGTCGATACTGGCAGCCCGCCGCGCTTTCCGAGGAGCTGCCCGTTGGCGGCGCGCCGGTACCGATCCGGCTCCTCGGTGAGGACCTCGTCCTCTTCCGTGACGATGATGGCCAGCCGGGGCTCCTCGGCATCCATTGCTCCCATCGCGGGGCGGACCTCAGCTACGGCCGCGTCGAGGATGGCGGGCTGCGCTGCATCTATCACGGGTGGCTCTACGATCGAAACGGCCGATGCCTCGAGCAGCCTGGCGAGCCCGCCGGCAGCACGTTCCACGAGCGTATTCGGCAGACAGCATACCCGTGTATCGAGAAGAACGGCCTGATCTTTGCCTACCTCGGTCCGGGCGAGCCGCCGCTGCTCCCCGGATACCGGTTCCTCCAGGTGCCCGCGAATCAGGTCTATCCGGTCAAGCTCCTCAGCCAATGCAACTACCTCCAAGGCAACGAGGGGAACATCGACCTGTTGCACGTGGGGTTCCTCCACTACAGCTACCGCGACTTGGCGGACGCACAGCAGAACGCGTCTCGCGTGCGCCGAAATGGGTCCGATGTCGACGAGCTGGACAGCCGCGGCTCCGCTCCGGGGCTCGAGCGCTGCGAGGCCGAGCTGACACCGGAGGGATTACGCGTCGCCAAGATCCGCGACCTGAGCCCAGAGGAGAACTACATTCGCATCGGGACGTTTATGCTCCCGAATCTCTCAGCGACTCCGGGCGGCCAGACGAATTGGCACGTGCCGATCGACGACACCCATCACTGGAAGTACACGATCGTCTTCAGCGACTCGGGGCCGATCGACTACGAGCAGGTCAGCCGCCGCCACACGATGGACGAGCATTATGTCCCGTTGGCGAACAGGTCGAACCGCTACCTGCAGGACCGCTCGATCATGAACACGCGAAGCTATAGCGGCATCGACCCGAGCTTCTTCCAGCAGCAGGACCTATGCGCGACCGAGGGCGCTGGCGCCATCCAGGACCGCACGCAGGAGCATCTCGTCGTTTCCGACGGGCCGACGGTCGCCGGGCGCAAGATCCTCCTTCACGCGATCAAAGAGGTACAAGAGGGACGAGACCCCCAGCACGTGATCCGGGACCCGGCGAGGAACGACTGTAAAGACGTGGTCACCACCTTCGGCACGATCCCGAAGGGCCTCTCCTGGAAAGAGCATTGCCACAACCTGGTCCAACAGGGCCGCGGATGGCAGACGCGCACCCAAGTCGCCGCAACCGCTGCTCGGTAGTAAGGCATGAGTCGTCGCCCAAGATTCGTCATCCTCGCCGTACGAGAGGCCCCCATGGCGAGTGCTGGAGGACACATATGCTGACGAAAGAGCAAAACGAGCTGCTTACCCGCGTGGGTCCGGGGACTCCGTGTGGCGAGCTGCTTCGACGATATTGGCAGCCGGTTGCGGCCGCGGCTGAGCTGACTGAAGAGAAGCCAATGAAGCGAGTGCGGCTGCTCGGCGAGGACCTGGTGCTCTTCCGCGACAAGAAGGGCCAGTACGGCCTCCTCGGCGAGCACTGCTCTCATCGAGGAACGTCCCTCTATTACGGGTTCCTCGAAGAAGAGGGCGTGCGCTGCCCGTATCACGGCTGGCTCTACGACGCGAGCGGCACCTGCATCCAGCAGCCGTTCGAGCCGGCTCAGTCGCTCATGCGCTACACGCTACGCCACCCGGCGTACCCGGTCGAGAAGCTAGCGGGCGTGCTGTTCGCCTACCTCGGCCCACCCGACCTCAAACCCCTGCTTCCGCGTTGGGACATTCTCACCTGGGAGAATGGCTGCCGCCTCGTCGAGATCCGGCCCATGCTGAACGCCAACTGGCTCCAGGCAGAAGAGAACACCGCGGACGTCACCCACACCTTCTTCCTCCACGCGTATTCCTTCAAGAAGAAGGGCCGGCCCGAGCAGGGTGGCGGCTTCGGCCGACCATTCGTAAACTACGGCTTCCAGCCTTTCGAGTGGGGCCTGCTGAAGAGCTGGCTGTACGAAGGACCCAAGGGCGGCGCCGGGTGGGGCAACCTGCTCGTCTTCCCCAACATGCTGCGCCTCTCGGGCGCGATGCACTGGCGCGTCCCCATCGACGACGAGCACACGCGTATCTTCCGCGTGGAGTTCCGTCCTCTTCGCGACGGAGAGACCACGACGCCGCTTGACGACGTGCCAGTCACGTACGACGCCTCGTGGATGAACGAGGACGGCGAGTACCACATGAACAGTTTCCCAGCTCAGGACGGTATGGCATGGGAGACGCAGGGCGCGATCTTCGATCGAACGACCGAGCACCTCGGCGCCTCGGACAACGGCATCGTGCTCTTGCGGCAGATGCTGTTCCAGGCGATCGAGTCGGTGCAGAAGGGCGATGATCCTCAGGGAATCGTGCGCGACGCGAGCCGCAACACAAAGATCGATCTCGAGAGCTGGCTCGCGGAGCGCGACTACGCGGCTGGAACGATGAACGGCGGCGTTGTTATCGATCGACGCGGGCGCGAAGCCGTATTCGACGATCGCCACACGGTCGTCGAAATTCCCGCCGACAGCATCCCCCGCTTGGGCGTGTGACCCCAACACTTTGAACAGAGGTCGATACATGGCACAGCAGAGCAAGGATCCATCTGCCTGGGGCAGCACGCCGACACCCTACGAGGCCTGGGCGCGACGGCAGGGCGTTCCCATCATCCAGGGTTACGGCCACACGGATTTGGCAGACCCGGAGTTCGGCTACTGGGACCGCATCGGCGCGGAAGCGTACTTCTCCACGATGAAGGGCATGGAAGGGATCACCGGCATGTACGTGGTGAAGCTCCCCGCGGGTGGCAGCACGAAGCGTGAGCGGCACCTTTACGAGAAGGTCATCTACGTCCTCGAGGGCAGCGGCACGACGACGTTGGAGGACCCCAACGGCAAAGAGCACCAGTTCGAGTGGCATCAGGGCAGCTTGTTTGCGATTCCGCTGAACGCGCCCCACAAGCTCTATGCCATGGGCGAGCAGGTTCGGTACGTCGCATTCACGACGGCGCCCCTCGTCTTCGACCTCTTCTACAACGAGGAGTTCATCTACAACACCCCGTTCTCCTTCAGCGAGCGCTTCGCGGGCGAGGAGAGCTACTTCTCCCTGGACCAGCGCAAGCCGCGCGGCGAGGGTGGCGAGTATGAGTCGTACCTCTGGGAAACCAACTTTATTCCAGACGTGCGAACGGCGCAGATCGACCCTTCCGAGCGTAAAGGCCCGGGACTCCTGCTCACGCAGTTCGAGATTGCCAGCAACAGCCTCATCGGCCATCTGGCCGAGTGGCCCGTGGGTCGTTACGTCAAGGCGCACCACCACGGCGGCGGGGCGATCCTGCTGATCATCAAGTCCGAAGGGTACTCGCTCATGTGGCCTAACGACCTGGGTGAGCGCCCGTACGAGAACGGCAACGCCGATGGCGTTGTCCGGATCGATTGGAAGCCGGGCAGCGCTTTCAGCCCGCCCACGGGCTGGTATCACCAGCATTTCAACACGGGACCGCAGCGCGCGCTGCAGCTCGCTCTCCGTAACGGCAGCGCGAAGTTCCCGTTCGGCGTCCGTCGATCGCAGACCAAAGCTGGCGTCATGACCTCGACGGCCGAGGGCGGCACGATGATCGACTTCGAGCGCGAGGACCCGCAGATCCGACAGGACTACCTGAATGCTCTGGCCAAGAATGGCGTGACGCTCGACATGCCGCCCATCCCCGCCAGGGTTTAGGACAGAGGAGACACCCATGCTCACTGCAGAAGAAAACGAGCTCCTGACACGTATCGGACCGGGAACGCCCGCCGGCGATCTGCTGCGGCGGTACTGGCAGCCGATCTGCCCCATCGCCGACATCACCGATGAGCACCCGAAAAAGCAGATCCGTCTCCTCGGCGAGGATCTGGTGCTGTTCCGAGACCAGAAGGGTCAGTACGGCCTGGTCGGCGAGCACTGCTCGCACCGCGGCACGTCCCTGTACTACGGATTCGTCGAGGAGCAGGGCATTCGATGCCCCTACCACGGCTGGCTGTACGACGCGAACGGCGGATGTGTAGAGCAGCCCTTCGAGCCCGCGCAATCCCTCATGAAATTGACGCTGCGGCACCCGGCCTACCCGGTCGAAGCGCTTTCGGGCCTCCTCTGGACGTACATGGGCCCACCGGACAAGCAGCCGCTTCTGCCGCGGTGGGACGTCCTGGCACGTGAGGACGGGCAGCGGTTCTGGGAGCAGCGGCAGCTCGACTGCAACTGGCTCCAGGCCGAGGAGAATACGCCCGACTTCGTCCACACGTACTACCTGCACGGCCACAACATGCACGTCCGCGGCATCCCAGGCGGCGAGTATTTCTACCGCCCGTTCATCCGCTATGGGTTCCGGTTGTTCGACTGGGGCCTTCTCAAGTTCTGGACCTATGGTGGGAAAGACCCCGAGTCTGGCTGGGGCCACCCGCTGATCTTTCCCAACATGCAGCGTGCCCTCGAGCGGGGAATCGCGCACCACTGGCGGGTCCCCGTTGACGACACCCACACGCGGATCTTCGTGTGCACCTTCATGCCGAACCGCACGGGCGAATCAGAGCCGCAGCCAGAGGTACCCGAGGTAGAGCGGTTCGGTTCGATGCGACAGCCTGACGGCGAGTATGAGCTGACGAGCTTCCCGAGCCAGGACCACATGGCGTGGGAGACCGAGGGCCCGATCTTCGACCGCACGAACGAGCACCTCGGCAACTCCGACCTCGGCATCATGATGTTCCGCCAGCTCCTGAAGCAGCAGATCGAGCATCTGCAAGCCGGCGGCGAGCCGATCGGACTGGTCCGTGATCCGAAGGACAACGTGATCGTGGACGTGATCTGCCGCGAGAGGGGGCTCCCTGCCGACACGAGCGACGTGACCTGGGTCAATCCCGAAATGGTGCCGGCTTAGTGCGCGGACTCCTCGGAAGCTCCAACGCGTCCCACACGGCGGGCCCGCTTCGACGTGGCCTGCTCATGCTCATGGTGGCGGCGGCGGTCGGGGCG
>Ga0080064_1002756_pt1 | contig 28445 bp, 34 predicted proteins | sample Subgrocontami54m_FD_69260 | JGI IMG/M metagenome (GOLD analysis project Ga0080064, IMG submission 69260) | Subsurface groundwater microbial communities from S. Glens Falls, New York, USA - GMW46 contaminated, 5.4 m (SPADES assembly) (version 2) ...
GTTACAAGAATAACAATAACTTTTCCTGCCGTAGACTTCCGATTCCACAGTGAGGCGGCAAGACGATGGGCGACACCTCCGGAAGTAATTTTATCGAACTGACGGCGAACATCGTCTCTGCTTACGTCGGTCATAATGCCGTCGCCGCCGCCGAAATTCCCACCCTGATCAATCAAGTGCATTCCGCCTTGCAGCGGGTCGCGTCGGGCTCGGGCGAAGCCTCCGGCGATTCCCTGAAGCCCGCCGTGTCGGTGAAGAAATCGATCACTCCCGACTACCTCGTGTGTCTGGAAGACGGAAAGAAGTTCAAGTCGCTCAAGCGGCATTTGCGCACGCAATACAACGTGACGCCGGAGCAATACCGCGAGAAATGGGGACTGCCGCCGGATTATCCGATGGTGGCCCCGAACTACGCTGCGGCGCGCTCGCAACTCGCGAAACAGATGGGCCTTGGCCAGCAACGCCGCCGCCGCTCCAAATAACATCCCCTATCTTTTGAACATTTCGGGTTTCGCTAGGTGAATAGCGAGGATAATAATCCTAAAATCGTGGATAACACCTCGTCCAAACCACCTCGTTTATTGAAAAATCCCTTCACATACTGAGGCTTATTGGTGCGTGGAGAAGTTATCCCCGCCGGCCTTAGGCGTGCCATGATCTAGGTATTATTTCACAAATATATCGTTGACACCACAACCGCTATATGCTGTACTAGGCCATCGAAAGGGCGATGGTCATGGACGTTTTCAGCGCAAAGCACTTTAGAGATGACAATGCAGCTAGGGCCGTCTTAGAGGCTGTCCTGTGGCCGGAAGGCCCGGTTTGCCCGCATTGCGGCGTCGTAAATCACGCCTATCCCACGAGTCGGGCGGGCGTTTATCGCTGTGCTGAGAAGGAGTGCCGAAAGGACTTCACCGTCACCATGAAAACGGTGATGGAGCGGTCCCATATCGCTTTGCATAAGTGGCTACAGGCGTTCGCCCTTATGACCGCCAGCAAAAAGGGCTTTAGCGCAAAGCAGCTAGAGCGGACCCTCGACATTACTTACCGCACGGCTTGGTTCATGGCTCACCGGATCAGGGAAGCCATGCGCGCCGGTGGCCTTGGCCCGCTTGGTGGCGAGGGCAAAACCGTTGAAGCCGATGAGACGTATTTCGGCCCGACCGAAAAGCCGCGCGTTTCTAAGCAGCGCCGTGGCCGTCCTTACAATCCTCGTGGCTCACGCGGTCCCAAAGACAAGCGGGCTATCGTGTCTCTCGTTGAACGCGGCGGCACCGTGCGGTCGTTTCATATCGCGGTTGCCGATCAGGTGAACGTCGCCAAGATCGTGAATGAAAACATTTCGCGCGAAACGCGGCTGCATACCGACGAAAGCAAGCTCTACACGAAAGTAGGTGCGGGCTTCGCGGCGCATGAAACCGTAAAGCATAGTGCCAAGGAATATGTCCGTGGTGACGTGCATACCAATACGATTGAAGGCTACTTCTCAATTTTCAAGCGCGGTATGCGCGGCATTTATCAGCACTGCAAAGAGAAGCACCTGCATCGGTATCTTGCCGAATACGACTTCCGCTATAACCACCGCGAAGCCCTTGGCTTCGACGATGGAGCACGTGCGACACTCGCCATTGTAAATGCGTCGGGCAAGCGTCTCACGTATCGTTATCCTCACTAAAGCAGATTTCAAATATCAAGCTGGACGTTTCCTGCGCTGGCGTCGAAAACGTTAGCGCAGGAATTACTTGCCCCGCTTCTTTTGCTTCAGCTCTTGTTTATTGGCCATATCGCTCATCGGTGTCGGCCCTATTACCCGAGAGCCGCGCAATGCCGCCTCAAAACGCTGTTGCGCTTCTTTCTTGGTGTATGTTTTTTCCGTCGATTTTTTCGTTGGCATTAGTCCGCCCTCAAAAGCCCGCCAGTTCGTGTTCTGCCTCTTCTCCGATGTCGAGCCAAATATCGACATAAAAATCCGGAAGTTGCGCGTAATTCGCGATCTCTGTTGACGTTCGCTTCCCTTCGTCGCGCGCTATTTTTAATTTACGTCGTGCCGCCCTTGGCAGTAAGACGGCCATAGCGCGATAGGGTCCCAAGAAATCGTTGATTGCCGGCGCGAAGGAGGTTGCGCGAAGTTCTGGCGTGATAACTTCTCGGATTAGTCGTCGCACACCGTCTTCGGTGTTGACCTGCTGGCCCGCAGGATCAAAAACGTGAAGTGCTTCCTTTACAACGACAAGGCGCTTCCAATCAGGCTCAAGATCCCGCCCGTATAAAATCTGGCAGATTAACTCGACCTCGTGGCTGTACATGTTCCCAGTCGGGATCCCAAGACGGCGGAATGCACCACGAAAGGCTTTGCTGTTGCGGCCAACCCCATGAAGGCGGAGGTCTCTGTGGTCGGTGTGATCCCGAATCCACGTCAACACCGCGTCCACAGGGATGGGCAATTCTTCTCTGTTTGAGAATGCCTTTACGAGGGCCTGATAACTCATGCCCTCGTCCTACTACGAAGCGGAACTTAAATTAAGAGGCGTTGGCCAGGAATTTATCAACCGTGACGGGTTGAAGCGTTTCCGGGAATCCAGCCTCGGAAGGCGATTGGCCAGAGTCCACCTGCACGAAGGCCGCGTGCGCGGCTTCGCAAAACTCTTCCACCTTTACGGGGTTTTCCCCGTGGAAGAATTTCAAGTCCACTAGTCTCGGCCCTTCTGTGGGAAACAGAAGGGAGATTAGTTGCTCCATTTCCCTCATTTTAGCCTCCAACAACAGCTCAAATTTGAGCGCGATGTATACACTACTCTTGACAACAGCCGAATCTATGATCGTGCACCGAGCACCACAGATTCTGGTTAATGGTTTATTAACTTAGCTGGACACGTTGTCAATTCGACGACCAGCGTTTCGTTCCCAAGAACCGGGCACTTCTTCGATTTTCGGCCCCTGGGGAATGCCCCATAATCGGGTTAGGAAGGCCACCTGTGAGCCGACTCAAATAGGCATCTAAGCAATCAAAAACAGGACTTTATGCCCTGGGTTTGGCCCTAGAACGTTCCTGGAACATAGTTTAAGTGGGGCTGTTCCGTTCCGGGCAAAGGGGCGGCCGACATTAAATTTTTCACAGGATGTGAATTGGTCCTCGTGTGACCCCCGCGCCACGCTTCTGGCCCCTCACACCGAATCCGCCGCCATTTCACGCTGCCCTGTCGCTCCTACCCCTACATCTAGGGCCTGTGGTGTCAACGATATATTTGTGTATTATTTCCTAGATAGAGGCAGCCATGGCCGGTCCAGTCGCAGCTTTGAAACCCCTAGAGCCTGTGCAATTTGGCGGGCTTTTGCATCCGCAAAGCCCGCAATCCATGTGTTGTGCCGTGGAAACGGCGGTGGCGGCGACCTTCGCGGTGCCGCTCGCGCATCTGCGCGGCAAGACGCGCGGCGTCTTCCTCGTCGCCTTCGCGCGGCAAAGCGCCATGTATCTCGCCCATGTCGTGTTCGGCTTGAGCTACACGCAGGTGGGCCAATGTTTTGGCCGCGACCGCACGACCGCCGCGCATGCCACGCGATTGATGGAGGAGCGCCGCGACGATCCCGGTGTCGATGCCTTACTCGGCGCGCTCGAAACCGCCTGCCAATCGCTGCGTGACCGCGCCGCCTGCGACGGGAGGATCCGTCCATGAGCAAGCCAAGACGCATGCCCTTGAATAAATCGGCACTTCCTCAGAATGGCGCGCAGCTTGATGATTTTCGGCGCCAGCATTTGGCGCTGGCACACCGCGAAATGACCACTGCAAACGGACGCACCGAAGTAACGGTCGACGATGCGGAAAGCCCGCTGGCCTGGCTCGCGCGACGCAAAGGACGCGATGGCCGAAACCTCATTGAGCCCGTTCAGCTTCAGGCCGGCGAAAGATTGCGTGCCGAATTCACCCGCGCGCACTTGATGCCGAGGGTGACATCGAACTGGAGTGCCGCGGTCGCCGATGGGCGGCGTGGAGTCGGCCCCGCAGACTTCACGGACACGGTGATCGCAGCGCGCCAGCGCGTGCGCCATGCGCTGGAAACCGTCGGGCCGGAATTTTCCGGCCTCTTGCTCGACGTCTGCTGTTTTCTGAAAGGTCTTGAGGACGTGGAGCGCGAGCGGGCTTGGCCGCCGCGCTCCGCCAAGGTCGTGCTGCAATTGGGGCTCGACCGTCTCGCCCGCCACTACGGTTTCAGCGCTGAACTTCATGGCCGTGCGCATGTGCCGATCAGAACATGGCTCGCGTCTGATGCGGCTTTTGCAACCGGCGACGATTGATTCAGTGAGCGCCCGCGAGCGCAGCACGGGCCTCCGAACGGATGCGCTCGACCATGGAGCGCAAGCCGTTCGACCGCTGCGGCGTGAGATTTTCACGCAAGCCGAGCCGGTCGAATAATGCCAACGCGTCGATCGCGAGAATATCTCGCGCCGACTTGCCCGAATACAAAGCAAACAGAATGGCGATCAGTCCGCGCACGATATGCGCGTCGCTATCGGCAAGAAAAGTCAGCACCGGACCGCCGGCGCCATTCGGGCGCGCCATCGTGGTAAGCCAGACCTGGCTGGCGCAGCCCTGCACCTTATTGGTTTCGGTGCGCGCGGAATCCGGAAGCGGCGCAAGACCGCGCCCGAGCTCGATCACATAGCGATAGCGATCGTCCCAATCGTCCAGGACCGAGAAATTCTCGATAATCTCGTCAATCGTCATGGCTTGAGCCGCAACTTTCTGCGCGATTTGGCTCAAGAATATATAGGGAGAATGCAGGCGATGCGTAAAAAAGAGCGCCGGCGGCACTATTTCAGCCGCGGGCCGCTGGTTCGGCGGCTAGATGGCCCGGTTGCCGCGCGGGTCGGGACGCGGAGTGGGTCCGCGCCAGGCCGGCGTCAGGTCCGTGGACCGCAGGGTATCCTGCGATCTGGCGGAGGCCTCGGTCTTCTTGGTGGGGATCGAGCCGGTTTCGGTGGGCGCGAGCGTGTCGCTCAAGAATTCGTAAAGCATCTTTGCACCAGCCTGCGCCTTGTAGCCAAAGGTCGTGGCCGCATGCGAACCGACAGTGCAAGCTTCCGGCTGGCGCACGCAGAATTGCCGCATATCGGCCACCACCGCGCTTGCGGCGGAAATGGTATCGGCTGCCTGAACCTGCGTTCCCGCCTTCGGCTGCGGCGATCCGCCCGGAATCAGGATAATGACCACGCTCAGCCAAAACGCCACACGCAACAAAAACATCATGGCTCTGCCCTTCGCCTTCAACGGCCGCTTTTTCAGCGTATTTGAACCGAAACGTAGCAGAGAGGCTTGAAAGGGCCGTTCGCAGCGGGGCGACGTTTTTGTCCATATTGTCCGCATTTTTGCGTAAAATTTGAACGATCGGCACGGCAAGCGCGGCACTGCGGGTTTTTAAAGGTCCGGCGCTGGCCATCGCCTGCGGCAACCGACCATTCACCATGCCGATTGAATGGCCGTCTTCTGGCATCAATACCGCGCGTAACAGCCCCATTTCGGGACTTGAACGCGGGCCTTTTAGTGTTCGCTTAAGCGGCCTCTGAGACGATCCTGGCATTAATAAAGGGGAGCGCGTCTGGTCAACGGACGTGCCTGGGACCGTGAATATCTTCGCGCCCGTTCGCGACTATATAGACGCGTTGGTGCATCCGGCTGCGCGGCAGGACGCGCTGACGGCGGCGCGGCATCGCGCTTTCATCGCGCCGCGGCTGCTTGGCAGCTTTGCCGCGCTCGCGGCCTTTCCGGTCTATTTGACGTTGCGCGGCGTGCCAAGCGCGCCGGAAATCCTCATTTTTGCGTGGCTCATCTCGCCTATTCTCATCGCCTATTTCCTGTCGCGCACCGGCCGCTATGAAGGCGCGCACGTCCTGTCTTCGCTTGCACTGACCAGCCTCGTCGGCGCGCTTGCATTCAACACCGGCGGCATCGTGTCCTTCGCCGCGATCTGGCTGGTCATTGTGCCGCTCGAGGCGGCACTTTCGGCTTCGCGCCGCGTGGTCGCGGTGGCTTCCATCTTCGCGCTTGGCACCGCAGGGCTGTTGCTGCTTCTTAAACTGGCCGATCTGCTTCCGGCCGCCAGCGCCGCGGAGAGCCAGCAGGGCGTGCTCGCAGCATTGGGAGTGATCTCGGCGGCGCTTTACGCGACCGGGCTTGCTCTCGGCGCTGAATCGCTGGCGCAGAAGAGCTTTTGGCTGTTGTATGCCGAAGAGGACCGCTACCGGTTGCTGGCGCGCAACATGACCGACGTGATTACCCGGCACGGCCGCAATGGCGCCGTGCTGTTCGTGTCACCGGCGGCCGAGCCGCTGTTCGGGGTCAAAGCCAATGATCTGCTCGGTCACGGCCTGTTTGACCGTGTGCATGTCGCCGATCGCCCTGCCTATCTGACGGCGCTGGGCGATGCCGCCGCTCGGGGTGAAATCAAATCGGTTGAATTCCGCATCCGGCGCGATTCTACCGGGAACGCCGCGCCAAGGGATCTGCAATTTATTTGGATCGAAATGCGCTGCCGCCCGCTGGACCGTGCCGCAAGCGATGGAGTTCACGATGATATGCGTGAAGTCGTCGCGGTGCTGCGTGACATCAGCACACGCAAGATGCACGAAGAAGAGCTGGAAGCGGCGCGGGCCGAAGCGGATGCCGTGAGCGCGGCGAAGAGCCGCTTTGTCGCCACCATGAGCCACGAATTGCGCACGCCGCTCAACGTCATCATCGGCTTTTCAGAAATGCTGGCCAAGGAAGCCTCCCTGGTACTCGATGCGCCGCGCCGCGAGGAATACGCCAGGCTCATCAATGAATCCGGCCACCATCTGCTGTCGGTGGTCAACGGCATCCTCGATATGTCCAAGATCGAGGCCGGCAATTTTGAAATCACCCCCGAGCCGTTTGCGCCCGCGCGAGCAATCATGCATTGCCGTGATCTGCTGGAGCTAAAGGCGCGCGAGGCGGGCGTCGATCTGGTAACGCAGATCGCCGACGACTTGCCGGAAATTTTTGCGGACAAGCGCGCCGTCAACCAGATTCTGCTCAACCTTCTCTCCAATGCCATCAAATTCACCGACCGCGGCGGGCGTATCATTGTCAGTGCCACCCGTGAGGGGCCGTGCGTGCTGTTCACCGTCGAAGACACGGGTGTCGGCATCGACGCGGAGGATCTTCCGCGTGTCGGTGCGCCATTCTTCCAGGCGCGGGCAACGCATGAGCGCCGTCACGAGGGAACCGGCCTCGGCATTTCCATTGTGAAGGGGCTGGTGAAGCTTCACGGAGGCGAAGTCGATATTCGCAGCCGGTTAGGCGAGGGAACGCGGGTTACCGTGCGCCTGCCGATCGACAGCGAGTGTTTGCGGCTGGCGGAGACGCGCCGAAATGTACCTCGTCCTGCCGCCGGCGAGAAGATCCCCAACCTTCAGGTCAGAAAAATTGCGTAACAAATATCTCCGCTCGAATCGTTATAACGCTGACAGCGACGATAAGTTCGGCGGCTCGTCGCGGCTTTCATCGTTAAGCCGGCGTTTGGCGAAGCAGCCAAAGGATGCGATCAGCCTGTGCTTGGCAACAGCGGCCGTGGGCATCATCGTCGTCAATGCGCTTTTTCTTCAGAGCGGCCCGCATCCGGCGCCGATTTTTGCTGACGTAACGATCCGCCCGGTGACAACGGGCGCCATCGCGGCCCCGAGGCCGGCAAAAGCTTCGCTAAGCGCTAATGATCCCATTGCCGAGCTTATCGAATCGCCCGCGCGCGTGGTGGCCGTCCAACGTGCGCTGTCCGCCTTCGGCTATGGTCAGATCAGGCCGACTGGAAAATTAGGGCCGGAGACCATCGCCGCCATCCAGCAGTTCGAGCGTGACCATAACCTGCCGATCACCGGGCAGATGTCGGAGCGGCTCACGCGGCAACTGACTGCGATGAAGGGCAGCCCGCTCTGACGCCGTGGCGCTAATCTTCGTTTGCGCCGTTGGCGCGGCCGCGTCATATCTGATCCATGCGCCTCAAATCCGGCATCTGGGTATCGGCCTATCTCCGCCGGTGCCAAACCGAGGGAGCCTTCGCAGCCGTGCGCCGGCGTGGAGCCGAAGAGGCAGGCGCGATTTTCGTGAAACTGAACCGGCTCGACGGCACCGCCGAGTTATTTGGGCCCGCGCCGCAAACCGCCTTTGACGAAAGCTATCCGTCCGATCGTGCCTTCAGGCCGTGCCTTGCCGCACAGCCCGCGCCGGAATCGGAGATCGAAGCGCGTCTCACGCGTGAGATCCGCTTTGACCCCGACCTCTGGATCGTTGAGGTAGAAGACCGTGCTGGACGGCATTTCCTCGACCGCCTGGTCGTTTAAGCCGCAGGCTGCGACCCTACCGTTAGGGGGGCGTTAACCAAGCCTGCTTCTTAATGAGTCGGGGCCGCTTTGGCTCACTGGCCGCAGGATGAACTGCGGAAGGTGGGGAAGCCACATGGGCATGATCATCAGGTTCCCTGACGTTTTGCGTGATGCGCGAACCGCCGGGACGGACGGCAACTGCAGCGAATCTGCGACCGTCGTTATTCTTCCGGTTATTCGCATTGAGCGTCCGCCAGAAACGCCACCCGATCATGCGGTGAGGCGATCCGCAGGACGCCCCCGCCGCCGGCGCCGGCCGGCTTCGCATTCATAGGCCGATAGATCCTATTCCATGGCGCTGCCCGGGATATTGCCGCGCCGATTTCCCAGCCGATGCAAAAATGCAGGCTTGGTTCTCGTCATCAGCTTCCTTAGTGGGTGCGCAAATGGCGATCTTGGCCGCATAAAACCATCGCTCGTCACTGACAACATGCATTCCTGGGTCGGGGCGCGGGCCGCTGGCTCCGTCGGTGTCACGCCATCCCGCTATGACCTGACCGACGACGAGCGCGAGCTGCGCGACTTGGCTTATCCGTTGATTGAGCCACCGTTCAACCGGCAACGGTGGGACAGTGTGCTGGGAGAATACGGTGTGACTCAAGGCTTCCAAATGCCAGCGTCGATTGAACGAACGGCTTATGGCGACGAACTCATGGCAAAACCCTACCGGTCAGCCGAAAGCCGTTACGAGCGTCTGATTGAAGATATGCGCAACGATGTCGTGCGGATCCCCCCGTTTTCCAGAACAGCGGTGCGTGTAACCGACATGGATGCAAAGCGGGAACAGAGTCTCGCCTATATCCCGGATCTTGACGCAGATGAGCGTGGCAATGCCATGAGCCGCGTTACGGAAAACCGGCTGGTGATAGATTGGGTGCACCGATCGCTGATCGCCCGTATCGCATCCTATCGATACGCGTTGGAACGCCTCGTGGCCGCCTATCCGTCGCCGAAGGCGGCCGATGCCGACCGGACGTGGAATCAATTGCGGATGGCTGTCGAGGGAAATGCGGTTGCTGCGGTCCCGCCGCAACGCCGAGCCGCATTCAACCTGCTATCCGCCAAGTAGCGATTTACAAGGCTAGGGGCGGGGAGGGCTGCAACGGGCGGTTGCCAGCGCTTCCTGTGCCATCGGCATCAATCCGGGCTCCGCCGCCAGCGCCTTGAGTATGATAAGCCCGGTGACCGTTGGGGATTCCACGATCAGCCGGTCGGCGGTCGTTATGTCCACATCCTGCGGCATTTCGCTGTGCTGCTTCTCGGTCATCAGATCGAGCTGGATGACGCGGCGGCCTGCGGCACGGTCATTGATCGCATAATAGGCGATGCCAAACCGCGTGTAGAAGGCCACGGCCGTATAGGCTTGGCTCAGCGTCATCGAAAACCGCAACGGACCGTTCGCGAGATCATAGCGGCATACCGCGGTGGCAAAGGCCGGGTCCATGAAGGGCAAGAGAACCTTGTCCGGAGACGGGGCCGGAAGCGACGTAACGGTATTGATGGGCGCGATCTGCTGCAATCTCGAATAGGCATCCTGCGTGGCGGTGCGCGGCAGCCACAGTACTGTCGCAAGATGCACAATGCTGCCGAGCAGGATGCCGCCCAAAAGCCAAAGCAACCATCGCGTCATGGGCATTGTCCTCCCGTGACGGAAGGCATCGGCGCTTCGCGGCCGCTGCGCGTCGCCAGGCCGACCGGCGTATCGTAAAGGCGCAGAACCAGCGTGTAATGCTCGACGCCGCCGGTTGGCAGCCAATTGCCGGACCTGGCGCGCGGCCCGACGTGAATCTCAAAACTGCCATCGGTATCGCGGATGATTTCCTGGCTGGTGAAGCCGTGCCGGTTCAGCGAATTGGGGACGAGGCGCCCGTCGCGGTCGTAAAGAGTCAAGGTCCAGAAACGTGCCGGCGGTGTCGTGCCTTGCAGATCGACGTCGCAGCGCCCGTCAAACGGGCGGTTCTTTTCGTCGGTCAGCGCGTAGAAGGCGACGCCGTCGCCCAGACCCAAGGGAAGCTGGCCGGTACGTGCGATGGCGGCTCGCGCGTAAGGATCAATACCTGTCGTGCCAGTCCGCGGCCACGCGGTCCAAGCGCCGATGGTAATGGCCCCAAAAGCTGTGCTTCCCGACAGGGTTAGCCATGTCAGTCCCAGGCCGACCAGAGCGGCGACCGCAAAAGCGAAGAACGATCCGATGAGCAGCCGCACGTTCGTCCCGATTCGATGGCGAGGCGATGATTGATGATGACAGGACTACGCGCAACCCCCCGCGCCGATCAATTGCCTTGGCGCGCGCCGGCAGGGTCTTGGGCCGAGGCGAAGCTGCCGGTCTTTGGCGCAGGTGTAGGCGACGGCTTGTCGGCAGAGGAAACGTTCATTGGAGGCATTGATCGCCTTGCATCATCCATCAGCCGCTCGATGCGGATGAGAATGTCCGCCCCATTTTTGGTGAGCAGCGTCGGACGAGGAGGGGGTGGAGGTGCCGCGCCCGCAACAGGCGCAGCTTCCGGGCGCGGCGGCGTCGCAGTCGTGGCCGGACCGACGAGCGGCTTCAGCTCGATGCCCTGATGGGCATAGGCCATAATCTCCTGCCACGTCTGCGCCGGCAGGGTGCCGCCGGTCATGCGCTTGGTCGGTTGATAATCGTCGTTGCCCATCCAGACGCCGCACACATAGTTTCCGGTGAAGCCCATGAACCAAGCGTCGCGGAAATTATTGGTGGTGCCCGTTTTGCCGGCGGCCTTGATGCCGTCGAGAATCGCGCGGCGGCCGGTGCCTTCTTCGACCACCTTGTTCATCATGAAATTCATGTCTTTCGCCACTTGCTCCGACATGACGCGGTGCGGTTTCGGCCCATCGCGGTCGTAGCGCCAGATGACGTTGCCGTCGCCGGTGCGCACTTCGAGAATGGCATGCGGCGTCACCGCCATGCCGAGATTGGGGAAAGTGGCATAGGCGCCGACGTGATCGAGGATAGTGACTTCGTCCGCGCCGATCGGCAGCGACGGCGTATCCGGCAGCGGCGTGCGGATGCCCATGCTGTGGGCGAGCGCGACGATCTTGGCGCGGCCGAGCTTGGGATTGCCGTTGCCGAGCGCGATCGAGAGCTTGACCGCGATGGTGTTGATCGAATTGGTGATCGCCTGCGTCAGCGACATCGATCCGGAATAGCCGTTGTTGTAGTTGTGCGGGCACCAGTTGCCGATGCAAATGGGGGAATCGACCACGGTGGAGCTCGGCTTGAACTGCCCGCTCGCGATTGCCGCCGCATACACATAGGGCTTGAACGAGGAGCCGGGCTGGCGCATGGCATCGGTGGCGCGGTTGAACTGGCTCACGCCGTAATCGCGCCCGCCGACCATTGCGCGCACCGAGCCGTCAAGCTCCATCAGCACCGAGGACGCCTGCGAGGCGCCATATTCCTTGCCGTATTGCCGCAGGTAATTTTCGACCGCGTTTTCCGCTTCGCGTTGCAGGTTGACGTCGAGCGTGGTGCGCACGACGAAGACGCGCTCGTTCATCGATTTCGGGAACGTATCGACGATTTTTTTCATCTCGTCGTAAGCCCAATCGAGATAGTAATTCGGCGAGCGCTCGTCGCGGCGATCGACGGCGGTGGCGGGATTGCGCCGCGCGCCGAACACCTGGCCTTCCGTCATGAATCCGGCTTCAACGAGATTGTCCAAAACGGTGTTGGCGCGCGCGCGCGCGGCCGGCAGGTTGACGTGCGGAGCGTATTTGGTCGGCGCCTTGAACAGCCCGGCCAGCATGGCGGCTTCGGACAGGTTCACGTCGCGCGCGGACTTGTTGAAGTAATACTGCGCCGCCGCGTCCACGCCGAAGGCGCCGCCGCCCATATAGGCGCGGTCGAGATAGAGCTTGAGAATCTCGTTCTTGGTCAGGCGCGTTTCCAGCCAGATGGCGAGAAACGCCTCCTTGATCTTGCGCTCGATGGTGCGCTCGTTGTTGAGGAAGAGGTTTTTCGCAAGCTGCTGGGTGAGCGAAGAACCGCCCTGCACCACGCCGCCCGCCTTGGCGTTGGTGAGCACGGCGCGCATGGTGCCGGCGATGTCGATGCCGAAATGCTCGTAGAAGCGCCGGTCTTCCGTCGCGAGCACCGCCTTGATCAGGTGATCGGGGAATTCCTCGAGCGGAATGGAATCGTTGTGCTTGATGCCGCGGCTGCCAACCTCGTTGCCGTAGCGGTCGAGAATGGTCATGGCGAGATCCGACTTCTTCAGCCAGTCGTCGTCGGAGGTCTCGTGAAAGGCCGGGATGGCGAGCGCCAGCATGAGGATGAGCCCGGCGGTGCCGACCGTGGCGCCTTCCGACGTCAGCTCGACGAACAGCCGCTTCCAGCCGGCGGCGTGGAAGCGATCCATGAAGGCGGAATAGCGCTCGAAGGCTTCGCGCGCGAAGCGCCCCGCCTGGAACATGAAGCTGTCCACGCGGGCGTCCACGTCGAGCAGGCGGCGGCCGAATTTCGGCTTCCAGTCGTCGGGCTCGGGAATGCGGTCGGTCAAACCCTGTCCTCTTTGGCGAGACGGCGGCTTTTCGGCCATAAAGGCGGCGGTTTTGCGCCAGCCGCGCCGAATTTGCTCCCGAGTCTTTTAGCCGATCCGGGCGCGCGGGGCCAACGTTTCCCCGGGCTTAGGTGAATGAAAACACCCGCCTAAAACGCTGGAAAAACATCGGGATTTCTCGCATTTAGCGGGTGGGGCGGGGTAAAAGCGGGCAGGAGAACCGCATGGACGCCACCGAGCCCCCGTTTTGGAAGACCAAGTCATTGGCGCAGATGACGGATTCCGAATGGGAGAGCCTGTGCGACGGCTGCGGGCGCTGCTGCCTGAACAAGCTGCAGGAGGAGGGCACCGACCGCACCTTCTATACCGACGTGGGCTGCAAGCTGCTGGACGCGGAAGCCTGCCGCTGCCGCGACTACAAGAACCGGGCGGCCAAGGTGAAGGATTGCGTGCAGCTGACGCCGCGCAACATCGGCCGCATCACCTGGCTGCCGCCGACCTGCGGCTACAAACTCGTGGCCGAAGGGCGCGATCTCTACTGGTGGCATCCGCTGATTTCCGGCGACCCGGAGACGGTGCACGCGGCGGGGATTTCTGTGCGCGGGCGCGTGGGCGCGAGCGAGGCGGACGTTCCCGACAGCGAGCTGGAGGATCACATCGTCAGCTGGCCGCTGCGGTGGCCCAAAGGCGCCCGGCGCAAGCCGGCGGCGGCAACGTGAAAAGCGGGCGAGGGGGGAGGGATGATGAGAAAAGGAATAAACGAGAGACGAAGATTGCCTACCTAGTATATTTTCTCCCAAATCTAATTTCTGTTAGAACATCGCATGGCTCTACAGATAACCGAATTTTTTGGACGAGAGCCGCCGGCCAGATTAGGACGGGCGGACGTAGATGCTAAGCGTTGTCCGTTCGTCAAAGACAGGTGCATCAAACCAAAGCATGGAGCATGTTCACTGAAACAATCGACCGGAGATGCAATAATTGCATGTCCGAACCGGCTATACGGGGACAATTACAAAATTTTGTCGGAAATTGCGGACAGAGTTTTTGGTTTCACATCTGAGTTGATTAAGCCGGGTGAAGTTCGCGTCCGCAAAAAAGCCAAGTCTCTTGTTGGTAATGAAGTTGCAGTTTTTGGCAGGTATTGGGGACAAGAACTCCCATTACTGCGTCCACAAATTCAAAACTCGGACAAGGTGGGCACGTATTACGTTGACTGGATTTTGGCCCGTGTCGATAACGAAGGAACTCTCGCAGAGTTCACGGCTGTTGAAGTCCAAACGATCGATACGACAGGTAACTACAATGATCAGGTCGCTGAATTTTTTGGAAATAATGATTTTACGGATCGGAAAGGTCGCACTCCTGGCTTTAGCAGTAAGGGCGGAATGAATTGGGAAAATGTCAACAAGCGCATTCTTCCGCAACTCATTTACAAGGGTCAGGTGCTTCGGCGTGAACAAAAATGCACAAAGGGACTTTTCTTTGTGTGCCCCAAACAGGTTCTTAACAAAATCAAAGAGCGGCTAGGTAACGGTATGCAGAGTTACGTTATCGCCAACAGCACTATAACTTTTCGGAGTTATGAAATTGGAGAGCGGACGCCAGGGTCCGAATTTCGCCCGCTCGTCTTTGTTGAGGAATTTATTACAGCCGTGGACGAGGTCGCGCGCGCGCTAACGTTTCCCACCAACTTTCCGAAAATGAATATTTATGAGGCCGCCATTAATTTTGTTTTGGATAGATGACAAGTATCTATTCCAGCACTCTCTTGTCTGTTTTCAGCAAATGTTATGGCTTCGGCAATTTTGCGTCCAAGAAGGGGTGGTACAGCATTTCCAACTTGGACATATTGCTCTGTTCGCGAGCCCTGAAATTCGAAACGATCTGGAAAGGATTGGAGCCGGGCCGCTTCACGGACCGTGATTGAGCGGTCCTGGTCGGGATGGAAAAACGCGCCCCAATGCGGATCGCATTTGGTCAAAATGGTAGACGCGAGGCCCTCCCAATGTAACCTTCCATATCGCTTCGTATGATCGGATCGGTTTGCCTTTTTCATTCCACTGGGTAAGAGCTTATAAGGAATATCGCGCCACGATCCTCCCTGAGGGATGTGCTTCAGCCGGACTAAATTGACGGTACCGAGCGATGCAGCTGAATGATTTGTAATTGCTCTCGCGCCAGCGCGCATTTGCTGCTGATAAGAACTTCGGGGCGCGCGCCGGTAAGGCAGAATCTCTGGCGCTTCTCCATTTTTTAGTGGAGGCAAATCGGAAATTGCGTCTTTAATTGTAACAAAAGGCCGCAGTCCATGGCCGTGTGTTTTATTGGGCCAAACAACAGGATTTCCAAGTCTGTTTCCAATGAAAACAATCCGGCGCCGCTCTTGGGGTATTCCATATTCTTCCGCACGTAAGATTTGATATTCAACATTATATCCCAGCTTGTTCAATCCTTTTAGAATTGCATTGACGGTTGCGCCGCCACCTGCAGAAGTCATCCCCGTAACATTTTCCATTACAACCCATTTGGGCATAAGTCCTGCAACCACACGCAAATATTCTCGATAGAGCGTTGAGCGTTTGTCATCGACGCTTCGCTTGTGGTTATATACCGAGAACCCTTGGCATGGGGGGCCGCCAACGAGCACATCGAGTTCGCCGCGCCGAAGGCCAGCTGCTTTTAAAATGTCGCGCGTGGTATGTGTTTGAATTGGTCCGGGTAAAAACTTTGCGTCTCTATGAGTGAGGGAAAAAGTCGCGCCCGCCGCGTCATTGTAATCGCTGCCAGCGAGGACGTGATATCCTGCTTGCCGAAAGCCTTCACTGAGCCCTCCCGCTCCGCAAAAAAGATCGACGGCGGTCAATTGCTTTTCCATGGAAGATCTCATCGGTTTTGTCCGAGACGAAGCGGAAGCTGAAGTTCACCCTTGGCGTGACGCTCTAAAAAGTCCGCAGTCGCGCGGCGGCATAACCACGACAAAGAGACGTCATATTTTTCTGCGAGTGCACTCATGGCGTCGTGATCCCGCCGGGGAAGGCTGACGGTTATTCGAGGTCCTGACCCTGTCGACTGTCGTTTGCGATGCGGAGGCATATGGAAGCAAACTTCATTGAGTTCTGCAATTGTTCTCTTCTGATGCAGTGTGCATCAAACTTCTTCAGTTTGCAACAAACTCCTTAAAATATTGTGGATACAGAGGCTTATGGACAGAATTAGCCGCGCGCAGCGTTCCGAAAACATGCGGCGCATTAAAAGCGGCGGGATGAAGCCCGAAATTGCTGTGCGCCGGTTGATTCATAGTCTGGGCTACCGGTATCGGCTGCATAGGCACGATTTGCCCGGTCGTCCGGATATTGTCTTGGGGCCAAGACGCAAGATTGTTTTTATCCACGGATGTTTTTGGCATTCCCATTCAAAGAAGGGCTGTCCACGGACGCGGGTTCCAAAATCCAATCTGAGCTACTGGATTCCTAAGCTCACCCGCACTAGAGCTCGGGATGAACAGAACACTGTCGAGCTCAGAAAACTGGGGTGGAGAGTATTTGTCGTTTGGGAGTGCGAAACTGCGAATCTCAATCGGCTGCGGCAACGGTTGCAGGCGTTTCTTACAGGAAAATAATCCTTGACAGTGCGACGCTCTTCAACTATCGTTTAGGCATCATCCCCAAATTTGCATCCGCTCATGTCTTCCTCTCACGATCAGCCGCCGGTCGCGCTTGCGCGCGACCGTGTTTCCAATCCGCTTCCCGCACGCCGCAAAAAGGGAAGGCCTATGCGTGGGGAAGGGATGCACGATCTCGACGTGCTGCAATGGGTGCAACAGCTCTATGAAGGCGGCGTGCTGCCGGTGCGGGAGATCGCGCGCCTCGCGGGCGTTACTGAGCGGATGATCTACAAATATGTGCAGACTGGCGGATGGTGCAGGCGTCGTGGATCAGTGACCACTGAAGCATCACCTACTGTTACGCATCGCGCCGCGAAGGCTTGCGTGGCCGCAGCACGGAAAGCACGTAGGGCTTCAGAGAAAGCAATGACGGAAGCACAAGCAGACGCCGCGCTCATCAAGGCGAAGAGGGAACGCGAAGTCCGCTACAAGATGCTTGACGCATTGAACGGCGCGTTGCTGGAGATGGCGGCGTGGATCGCGGAGACGCACAACGATGCGAAGGCGCGGGCGCGCGCGGAGCCGTATCAGCACCGGGTGCTAGATGCGCTTGGGCAGATGCAGTGGTCTTTCTCGTCATTGCCGGGCTTGTCCCGGCAATCCCGATCAGGGACGCAGTGACTTCCTAAACGAGATGGCCGGGATGAAGCCCGGCCATGACGAAGTTCAGGAATGTAAGAAGACCCCACCCTGCTGCTCGCTACGCTCGCAGCTTCCCTCCCCACAGGGGGGAGGGATGAGAGTCACTCCTTAATCAGCTCCTTCGCGCGCGCGACGACGGCGGGCGGGGAGGCGTAGACCTTCGCCACCACGTCCTGCACCTTGGCGCCGGTGAGCGGATTGACGGAGAGCTTCGCCTTCTCCGCGTCGGCGAGGAATTCCTTGTCCTTCAGCGTGGCCTCGAAAGCGTCGCGCAAAATCTTCACCTGCGCGGCGGGCGTGGCGGGCGGGGCGACATAGGGGCGGCCGAACACCTGCTGGCTCACCACCAGCTCCACCGCCTTGCGGTCCTCATCCTTGGGAATGAATTGCCACAGCGGCGGCACGCCGAGCGCGGTCAGCTCGGTCTCGGCCTCGAGCCCGACCTGGACCAGGATGTTGATCTTCTTGTCGCGCACCCAATCGGATTTTTGCGATTTGAGGCTCGACCAATCCCAGCCGCACAGCCCGTCCACCTCGCCGCGCTCGACCGCAAGCCCGATTTCCGCCGTGCCCTTGTAGCCGGCGACGACATCGAACTGCGCGCCCGCGGCCTTGCGCAGCATATTCGCGTAATCGCGGGTGGAGCCGCCGGCGGCGGTGGCGCCGAGGATGCTCTTTGTCTTCTGCGCGTCGGCGAAAGTCTTGACCTTGGAGGTCTGGAACGTGGCGCAGACCCGCGTGCCGCTGTCGGCGGTGGCGAGATACTGGAACTTTGTCGGGTCGTAACCGCTTTGCGGCTTCTCCTCCAACAGCGCGCCGATAACGGCGCCGGGAAACAGCGCGGCGATGGCGGTGCCGTCCTGCGGCGCGGTGGTGGAGAGATAGGTAGCGGCGATGCCGGAGCCCGCGCCCGGCATGTTCTTGATCACGATCACCGGATTGCCGGGAATGTAGCGCGGCAGGTGGCGCGCGATGGTGCGGGCATAGACGTCGTAACCGCCGCCGGCATCCGCGCCCACCACGAATTCGATGGTCTTGCCGGCGTAAAAGTCCGCGGCAAGGGCGGGTGTGGCGAGAGCGGCGAAAGCGGCCGTCGTGACGGTGCGAAGCCATGAAATATGCATCGAAACCTCCCCGGTTTTCGGTGACGATCCCGGCCAGTGTGGGCGCGCGCACGGGGCTTTTGCAAGCCGACAAAGGGCGAATATCATGCCGCAGCCGGATTGCTTGAACTTCGCGGGGCTTTTCGCCATGTAGGGCGCAGAGACCCGCCGCATGAATACTCCCCAAACCGCCCAAGAGCCAGAACCCTCCGCGCATAGCCGCTGGGCCGGACACCAGCCGCTCTCGCATACGGAAATACGGCGCATCGTTTTCGGCATCATGCTCGCCATGTTTCTGGGGGCGCTGGATCAGACCATCGTCGCGACCGCATTGCCGACGATCGGCCGGCGCTTCGGCGAAGTGGAGAATCTGTCCTGGATCGTCACCGCCTATCTGCTGACATCGACCGCGGTGACGCCGCTCTACGGCAAGCTCTCCGACATGTACGGGCGGCGGAAAATCATGCTCGTGGGCATTGGCGTGTTCATGGCGGGCTCGCTCGCCTGCGCCGGCGCGCAGAACATGCTGATGCTGATCCTCGGACGCGCGGTGCAGGGCCTCGGCGCGGGGGGACTGTTGCCGCTGGCGCAGACGATCGTGGGCGATATCGTGCTGCCGAAGGAGCGCGGGCGCTATCAGGCGTATCTGAGCCTGATGTGGATGAGCGCGGCGATCCTAGGTCCCGTGCTCGGCGGCACATTGTCGGAATATCTGCATTGGTCGCTGATCTTCTGGATCAATATTCCGCTCGGGCTCGTCGCTTTCATCCTGAGCGATAACGCCTTGAAGCGGTTGCCGCAGCCCGAACGCAAGCACAAGCTCGACGTGATCGGCAGCGCGCTGATGATGGCGGCGGCTGTGGCGATGCTGCTCGGGCTGACCTCGGGCGGCGTGCGCTACCCTTGGCTATCCGCGCCGGTGCTCGGGCTGTTTACGCTATCGGCGGGGCTTTGGATCTGCTTCATCCTGCGGCTGCGCGCCGCGCCGGAGCCGTTCCTGCCGCTGAACATTTTGGCCAATAAAGTCGCGCGCATGGGCACGCTGCTCTCGGCCTGCAACGTCAGCAGCATGATCGGACTCACTATATTCGTGCCGCTCTATTTCGAATCGGTGATGGGGCTGTCGTCGAGCGCATCCGGCGTGGCGCTGATTCCGTTGATGGTGGTTTCCAATCTCGGTGCGGTCTTTTCCGGCCGCAGCCTGGCCTGGGTGACGCATTACAAACGCGTGCCGATGGCGGGGCTGACGATCTCGATCATCAGTCTCATTCTGCTCGCGTGGCATCCGAATCAATCGCTGACGATCGTGATCCTGCATCTCGCTGCCGTCGGCATCGGCATCGGCACGGTCTATCCGGTGGCGACGGTGGTGGTGCAAAACGCGGTGCCGCGGCATCAACTCGGCATCGCAACGGGCTCGCTCAATTTCTTTCGCTCGCTTCTGTCCGCCGTCATCGTTGCAATCCTCGGCGCGATTTTGCTCGGCGGCATGAATCTAAAAGGCGGCGAGGCGGGACTGAGCGTCGATTCCTTGCGCGCGAGCGCGGGCGGAATGGAACTGGCCGCGCTGTTCCGCTGGGTTTTTGCGACGACGGCGGCGGTCCTCAGCGCGGGATTGCTGTGGCTCGTGCTGCTGGAGGAGCGGCCGCTACCCGGCCGGGACGATATTCCCCCCGGTGCGGGAGCGCCGGGGGCGGAATAAAAACGGAACGGCCAAGGTGGGTAGGCCGTTACCCATATAAGAGGGGCACCCGGAGGCGGTGCCAATGCCAAGAACAAGCAGCAATGACTATGATTATATTGAATGGGATGAAGCGGATACGGCGGCTGTGAAGGCGCGCGCCCGCGGTGACCGTGCGCCTGCGGTAAGCCTATTCGATGCGGAAATTCGCCGCCGCTTCGGGGAAATGATCGCGCGGGCAGCGCTGGAGGTAACCACCCTTCCTAAGAAAAAAATCCATAAAACGGAAAATAGTCCCAATTACGTAGTTGACACCACAATCCCCTTGATGTAGGGTTTGACCATCAGAGGGGCGAACCATGGCTACCGGCAAAAACGAGTTTAAGCAGAAGCACTTTCACGATGAGGACGCGGCGCGGGTCTGGTTTGAAGCCGCCCGCTGGCCGGATGGTCCTGTCTGCCCGCATTGCGGTTCCTTGAAGCACTACGCAACCAAGAAGGCCGGTCGGTATCGTTGCGGCGAAAAAGAATGCCGCAAGGACTATACCGTCATGACCAAGAGCGTGATGGAGCGCAGCCACGCCAAGCTGACGCAGTGGGCGATGGCCTTCCATCTCTATGCTTCATCCAAGAAGGGCTTTACCGCCTCTCAGTTGGAACGGCTCTTGGGCTGCGAATACAACACCGCATGGTTCCTCCACCATCGCGTGATGGAAGCCATGCGCCGTGGCGGCCTCGACCTTCCCCCGATGGGAGGCCCCGGCAAGATCGTGGAAGCGGACGAGGCTTACCATGGCAACGTCGATACTCCCCGCCCACGCTCGCGGGGCCGCATTCCAAAGCCCACCAAGGGTGGCAAGTCAGGCCCCGCCGACAAACGCGCCATCTTCTCGTTAGTCGAACGCGGCGGCGACGTGCGTTCTTTCCATGTGCCGACCGCTGACGCTGAAACAGTCGCCAAGATCGTGCGCGAAAACGTCCACAAGGAAACGCGGCTGCATACTGACGAAAGCCGCCTCTACCCCGCCATCGGCCGCGAGTTTGCCGCGCATGAAACCGTCAATCACTCCGGCAGAGAATATGCGCGGGGCGACGTGACGACCAATTCAGTTGAAGGCTTCTTTGGTATCTTCAAGCGCGGAATGCGCGGTAACTACCAGCATTGCGCCGAGAAGAACCTGCACCGATATCTCGCGGAATTTGATTTCCGCTACAACACCCGCAACATTACTGACGGGGAACGTGCCGTGCTTGCGGTTCGCGGCGGCGAAGGCAAGCGCCTCACGTACCGGCAACCTCGTTAAGCCCGACTTTTCCCATCAGGCCGCGCGGTTCGCCAAATGGCGGAAGAAGCGGCTCCCTACGCGCAAAGTTAAACGGATTTGGGTTCGTTAGGTTTCGACTCGCTGGCAATGCACCGTAGCGGTATAATATTGCCTGACTGAGCCGGACTCGGCCTATCTGGTATTTCCCAATACCCGTTCATTGAAACAGCCTCGTCCCGACAGTCAGCACAATAAACGGCACCCGTAGAGTAGAGCCAAAACGTGTAGCTGCCACACCGGCATTGCCACACCTCAGGCTCCTGTCGCGTTCGTGCGTGAAACTGAACCACAACCATGAAAGGAGCAACCTATGGCTAAGGAAGAGAAGAAGACCGTCTATCGCGATTCCAAAGACGGACAGTTCGTCAAAAAGAGCGAGGCCGAGCGTAAGCCTAGCGAATACGAAAAGGAGCGGGTGCGTGTCGTCCCGCCAAAGCGGAAGTAACCACTCCTAGGCTATAAGTGGCGCTGGGGCTTGCCCGCCCCGGCGTTTTTCTTTTTGTTCGTACGGCGGGACTCGCCGTTCTTTTTCGGAATATCCTTGAGCGGCGTCGGGGGACCAGCGAACGCGCCTCGCAAAAGGGCTTGGCACCGCTTCTTTAGTTCGGACCCGCTGTATTGATCGCCGGAGTGTTTCGCCATGTCAGAAAACACCTTTAAGCAGCCGCGCTTTCATCTCCCGTTGTCCGAAGGCGGACAAACCCTGGTAGGCCGTATCGCTCTTATGTGGGCGCAGACAGAGTTTTTCTTAGACGAAATCATTGCCTGCGCCTTTAGGCTCCCCATGAAAAATCTTCGCGCTCTAGCTGGCGAAAGCCTTACATCGCAGCGCGTAAGAATCCTCGGCGAAAATCTTCACCTAATCGCTAACGACGAAGCAAGGGCAGAGGCATCAACGCTTTGCTGTAATTTGAAAAACATGCGCCAAGACCGAAACCACATCATACACGGCATGTGGGGCTGGCATAATCCAGACCACGGACAATATGAAGCGGCGGCTCTGAGCCACAAGGTCAAGGAGCCATTCCGCCACTCAAAGCTGATCGATCATCACGATAAGATCGCCGCCGAGACTCATAGAGCCGTGGAAATTATGTGCCTGATCACCGGGATTCCGAAGGACAAGTTTCACACGGCTTTTGACTTCGGACCAACGCTACCACCTCTGCCGCAAGATCAGCCGGGCGGGACCACTCCGGGTCAAACGTTTCAAACAGACGATAAATCTTCCAAACCAGTTCAGGACTAATCGTTTCGGGCGCGCCAGCCCCTTCGGCTTTCGCTGTGGGGGCAGCCCTATCTAGATTTCGTCCCATGTGGTGTCAACTACGTATTTGGGAAAATAGTCCTTGACAGCGTGACGCTGCTCCGGTAGGGTTCAGGCACGCTCGATAATTGTATCCGAAGCCGATAAGCAGCCACGCGGCAAATCGAGCTTCCTCACTCATATACCCGTCGCTTCTTCGCGCCGCCTCAGCGGCTGATCCCTTTTGTCTCCGCTTCCTCGCGGCGAGGCTGTCATGCCCAAACGAAGCGTCGTTGCCCCCGAGAAGATCGCCGAGGGCCGGTTTCTCTATGAGCAGACCTTCACGCCGATGGAAGACATCGCCGGCCTGCTCGGGATTTCCCGCGACACGTTGCGCAAACGCGTGAAGGAATGGCGCTGGAACAAACGCGGGCATGATCCTTACGTGGCGCGCCGCATGGAGCGTCCTCCGATCATGGACCCAGGCGCCACTGACAAACAACCGCCGGGATATCCAAGCGCACCCGAGGAGCGCGTCGCGCTGGTCGAGCGCCTGCAAGACCTGGTGGAACGCCAGATCGCGGCGACCGAGACCATGCTGCCGCTGCCGACCACGCCGGACGAAACCGAGCGCAATGCGCGGGCTCTCGCAGGTCTGCTGCGCACGCTGCGCGAATTGAAGCGGCTCGAAGCGCCGCCTGCGCCAATCGAGTCTGCCGATGACGACGACATGCCGCAAGATATCGAGGAGCTACGACGAGAGCTTTCGCGCAAACTGGAAGCTCTTGTTGCCGGAAGAGAGGGCGCAGTTCAAAGCGAACCTTAGCTCGCGACAAATGTTTGCGGCGACGACCTGGTGGAATGTCTTTGCGCACGACCACCAGCGCCCGCCGTTCGCCGCGCAAGGCGGCGGAGACTGGACCACATGGCTTCTGCTGGGCGGACGCGGCGCGGGGAAAACTCACGCGGGCGCGGCCTGGGTACACGGCGTCGCGCTGGGCGTCGCGCCTTACGCGGCGACGCCGGTTCAACGCATCGCGCTGATCGGCGGAAGCGAAGCCGAGGTGCGCGAGGTGATGGTTGAAGGCATATCCGGGCTGCTGGCGAATCCCTGGCCTGGCAAAAGGCCGAGCTGGATTTCCTCGCGCCGGCGCGTGGAATGGCCGAACGGCGCGGTGGCGCAAGTTTTTTCCGCGGAAGACCCCGAAAGCCTGCGCGGGCCGCAATTCGGCGCCGCGTGGTGCGACGAGATCGCCAAGTGGCGCTATGCCGAAGCAACTTTCGACATGCTGCAGTTCGGGCTGCGCCTTGGCGAGCGGCCGCGGCAGGTGCTCACCACCACGCCGCGGCCGATCCCGCTGCTCAAACGCTTGATGCAGGACCCCGCGACCGCGCTGACGCATGCGGCGACGGCCCTGAATGCGCGCATGCTGGCCCCGGGTTTTCTACAAGCGGTGGTCGCGCGCTATAAAGGAACGCGGCTCGGCCGCCAGGAACTCGACGGCGAAATGATCGAGGAGCGCGCCGACGCCTTGTGGACGCGGGCGGCGATCGAAGCAGCACGGGTGACGACAGCGCCGGAATTCGAACGCATCGTGGTGGCGGTGGACCCGCCGGCGACGGCGGGCGAACGCGCAGCATCCTGCGGCCTGGTCGCGGCCGGGCGCAGCGAGGACGGCAAAATTTATGTGATCGCCGATGAGACGGTGGCGGGACTTTCGCCCGCCGGCTGGGCGGCGAAAGCGATCGCGCTGTGGCGGCGACTGGAAGCCGACGCGCTGGTGGTGGAAGTGAACCAGGGCGGCGACATGGTGCGAACGGTGATCGCCGAGCAAGATCGCAACGTGCCGGTGATCGCGGTGCGCGCGCGGCGCGGCAAATGGCTGCGCGCGGAGCCGGTGGCCGCGCTTTATGAGCAGGGCCGGGTGAAGCACGTCGGCGCGTTTCCCGAACTGGAAGACGAGATGTGCGACTTCGGTCTCGACGGCCTGTCGTCGGGGCGCTCGCCCGACCGCGTGGATGCGCTGGTATGGGCACTGGCCGCGCTGTCATTTGGCTCGAAAGACGGGCCGAGGGTGAGGGGGCTTTAGGTCAACCATGCCGATATTCAACGAAACCCAGACCGAACATGCGCTCAAGCGTTGGGTACCGGTGGGCCGCGAAGCCACTACGATCCCCGATTCCACTTCGCACAGAAGTTACTTTTAAATCACAAGCCTTTGGTAACCACGTTCAATCAAAGTTGATCTTTGATCAACTGATTTGGCGACCCATATACCTCTGATTGTGGCAGAAATGCCACAATTCCGGCATTATATCCCTAGTACAACCGAAGCCTAGTAGCTGTGAGGCTTGACACTAGATCAACAGAGTCTGCATGAACGGGTTCATATCATGGAACTGATTAGATGCCGTTCGAGCATGAAGCCGGCCTGCTACGTAGAGTCGCGCGCCGCGCAACGATTTTCTATACCGAGCACGCTGAGAGCGAGCGCAAGAAAGATGGCATCGAGAAAATCGACATCGCCAATATGCTGTGTCGCTGTCTGATCACACTAATCGAAACAAATAAAGAAAACGGCGAGAATGAATGGAGAGCAGAAGGTACAGATAGCGATGGGAGGAAAATTACAGCTGTTGTCGTGGTGTACGGAGACGTAGGAGAGATAAAAGTAGTCACGACTTGGGCGAACAATAAGTGAGGTTAGTCATGCGCTGCACGAAATGTAAAAATGGATTGGTGGAGAGATCGGTGAAGCCGGAACACGTTGAAGACTTGGGCGGTCTAGTCGTCAAAGTTTTGAACGCAGTTGTTGTGCAACGCTGCTCGACCTGCAGCGATGAAATGACTGGTATCCCAGATATGCAGGGACTAGCCCGCGCCGCCGCAATGGCGCGCGCGTTGAATCCTGCGCGCCTATCCGGAAAAGAAGTTAGGTTTATAAGGCGCGCACTTGATATGACGCAAAAAGAGTTTGCGGAGGCAATGGATTTGTCACCTGAACATGTGTCGCGTTGGGAAAATGACCATAGGGGCGTAGGTGGCGCGAGTGAAAAACTCGTGCGCCATAATGTATGCGCTTTACTCCACAAGGAAGGCATATGTGAATATGACCCTAAGGTTATCGCTAATATGCGATTTACAGCCGCGCCTGAGGGTGGTTTGTCGGCGATAGAAATGGTGCGGGTGCGAATACAGCATCGCGCGGATGATGAAAGCATGTGGAGTGAGGCCGCTTAATCGCGGCCTCCTTCAATTACCATAATCTTTTTCGCTAATCCCGCACCGTAGTGACCGGCGCAACGGTCGGTGTTGTCTGCCGCGATCTTCTACAAGGCGACGACGCGAAATATTTGTAGTTGAGCGGCTGACGCTGGTATGCGCCCGCGCGCTGTGCGAACGCGCAGCGCAGATGCGCGATCCTGAATTCATTCCATCTGGAACACCATCGATGCTCAATCGTCTGAGAAATTTTCTGCGCGCGCCGGAAACAAAAACCTCGCGCATCGCGCGGCTGCTCACGCTGGAAAGCGGCGGGCGCGCGCGCTGGACGCCGCGCGACTATGCGGCGCTCACCCGCGAAGGCTATGTGAAGAACGCCGTCGTGCACCGCTCGGTGAAACTTGTCGCGGAGAATGCGGCGTCGGTGACCTTCCTGCTTTATGAAGGAGCGGCGGCGCATGACAAGCATCCGCTGCTCGACCTGATCACGCGGCCGAATCCACGGCAGGACGGCGCGACATTTCTTGAGAGCGTCTTTTCTCATCTGATGTTGGCCGGCAACGCCTATGTGGAGGCGGTGGCGCTCGACGGCGCGGTGCGCGAGCTTTACGCGTTGCGGCCCGACCGCATGCGGCTTATTCCCGGCGCGGACGGCTGGCCGGAGGCTTATGAATATTCCGTGGCCGGCGAGACGCTGCGCTTCGACCAGAGCGCGGCGCCGGTGCCGCCGATTTTGCATCTCACCGCGTTTCATCCGCTCGACGATCATTACGGTCTCGCCCCGCTGGAAGCGGCGGCGGTGGCGGTCGATACGCATAACGCGGCGGCGAAGTGGAACAAGGCGCTGCTCGACAATGCGGCGCGGCCTTCCGGCGCGCTGGTTTATTCCGGGCCGGAAGGCTCGGTGCTGTCGGACAATCAATTCGAGCGGCTCAAGCGCGAGCTGGAAGACACTTATCAAGGCACGCTGAATGCGGGCCGGCCGTTGCTGCTGGAAGGCGGGCTCGACTGGAAGCCGCTGTCGCTCTCGCCCAAGGACATGGATTTTCTGCAAGCCAAGAGTGCGGCGGCGCGCGAGATCGCGCTCGCCTTCGGGGTGCCGCCGATGCTGCTCGGCATTCCGGGCGACAATACCTTTTCGAATTATCAGGAGGCGAACCGGGCGTTCTGGCGGCAGACCGTGCTGCCGCTCGCGGCGCGGCTTGGCGCGGCCGTGACGCAATGGCTTTCGCCGGTGTTCGGCGGCGAGCTTCGCCTCGTGGCGGATACCGACCGCGTGGATGCGCTGGCGGGCGATCGCACGGCGCTGTGGGACCGCGTCACCGGCGCGCCATTCCTGACGCTGAACGAAAAGCGCGCGCTCACCGGCTTTGCGCCGGTGGAGGGCGGGGACCAGCTGGAGTGACACCCTCCCCTGGAGGGGGAGGGTCGCTGCGAACGATAGTGAGCAGCGGGGTGGGGTGATCTTTCGCAGCCTTCACCCCACCCCGGTTCGCATTTCGCCTCGCTCTATGCTCACCGACCCTCCCCCTCCAGGGGAGGGTGAAGAAAGAAAACATATGACCGACCTGGCGCGCATCTTCAGCGAGCGCGGCGATCTTGCGCATCTCGCACTGTTCCTGTGGGCGAGCGGAGCAAGCGCGCTGCTGGTCTTCGCCTTGCGCGAACTGGCGGCCTCCATGCGCCGCTTCGACGACTTCGTGCGCGAGCTCGCGCGCTTCAACCAAAAATTCGGAGGACATTCCTGATGGACACTTTGCATAGCGTGTTGCGCAGCATCCGCGGCGAGACCAAGGCGCGGCGCGATCACCTCAACGTCTTCCGCGAATTTCTCGGCCACCTCGACCGCATCGGCAAGCGCAGTGCGCCTTCGGCGCGCAATACGACGCGCGCCAGGCCGGCCGCACAGCGCCGGAAATAATCGAGACGAGGAATTTTCCATGCTGGCACCCAATATCACCCGCACATCGGCCGTCATCGGCGCCGACGGAACGGTGGAAGGCTATGCCTCGCTGTTCGGGGAAGTGGATCAGGCGCGCGACATGGTGATGGCGGGCGCATTCGCGCAGACGCTGCGCCAGCGCGACCTGCGCCGCATTCCGATGCTGTTCCAGCACGACCCGGCCGAGCCGGTCGGCGTGTGGCTGGATCTGCGCGAGGATTTTCGCGGGCTTTACGCGCGCGGGCGGCTCATTCCCGACGTGCAGCGCGCGCGCGAAGTGCTGGCGCTGCTGAAAGCGGGGACGAGCGACGGGCTGTCCATCGGCTTTCGCACGGTGAAGGGGCGCATCGATCCGAAGACGCGCATCCGCAAGCTCGAGGCGGTCGATCTCTGGGAGATTTCGATCGTGACTTTCCCGCTGCTGGCGGGAGCGCGCGTTCGCACCGTGAAGGAAGCGCGGGGAGTGCACGAGCGCCTGTTGCGCCGGCACCCGCGCGTCTCTTTCGCGCGGGCGCGCGCCGAAAAGGAATGGCGGCGGCTCGGCGCGGCAGGATAACACTCATGCACCAGGAAAAGCCGGAAGTGCTCGCGCACCGGCGCGAGCGCTGGCTGCGGCCCGATGCCGCGCGCTGTTTGCGGCCCGATTGGCGGGAGCGGAAGCAGTGGCTGCAGCCGCCGGCGGTGGAAGCGGCGGATGACGGCGG
>Ga0080064_1002757_pt1 | contig 28443 bp, 37 predicted proteins | sample Subgrocontami54m_FD_69260 | JGI IMG/M metagenome (GOLD analysis project Ga0080064, IMG submission 69260) | Subsurface groundwater microbial communities from S. Glens Falls, New York, USA - GMW46 contaminated, 5.4 m (SPADES assembly) (version 2) ...
AATCCATCACGTATCCACGCGGCTGACCGAGGAGGTGATGGCAAATGTAGTACGCCGCGCCGACCGCCGTGCCCGCGTCGCCCGCCGCCGGCTGCACGTAGATCTCCTGGAACGGCGTTCGTGGCCGCACTTTTCCATTGAACACGCTGTTCAGCGCCACGCCTCCGGCTAGACACAGCGTCGTCGCGCTCGTCGCCCTGTGCACCATATCCAGCAGTGCAAATTCCGCCTCTTCTAGCATCGCCTGCAGGGACGCCGCCACGTCCAGGTACCGCCTCAGCCCTCCGTCCGCGCCACCGCCTCCCCGCTCGCCCGAATCCCCAACCCTCGCGACCGAGTCCCCGAGTCGGCCCCCTCCCCCCTTGCGGGGGCGACAGTGGCGCGGTGCCCGACGGAGGGAGTGATTCTCGCGGTGCAGGAACCACCAGCGTCGACTACACCGGGCATCGGGCCACCGAAGCGGTGGGGCCACTGGAGAGCCGACCCATCGTGGCGTGATGGTGCACACAACCCTCACGGTCACTCCAGATGGAACCCCGGTTGGGCTGTTGGATCAGCAGTTGTGGGCGCGCGATGCGGCAACAGTGGGCAGCCGCCACCAACGACACGCAACACCCCTGGAAGGCAAAGAAAGCGCAAAGTGGCTGCACGCGGAGCGGGCCAGCGTTGACCGGGAAGGGAACCGCTGTCAGGTGGTGACGTTGGCGGATCGGGAAGCTGATATCTACGAGTTGTTCGCCCTCGCGGCCGAATTGGCCGGTGACTGGGTGATCCGTGCGCGGCATGATCGCGGGCGGGCGGACGGGGCCGGCTCCATAGAAAGTGCGGTGGCAGAGGCTCCGGTGCTGACCACCGAAGAAGTGGAGGTGGCGCGGAGGCCCAACCACCCACGACGGATGGCCAAGCTGGAAGTGCGCGCGACCGAGGTGCGCGTGGCCCCACCGAAGGAGCGAGCAAAGGCAGCCAAGGAGCAGTGGTACGCCGCCCATCCGCAGGCGCAGGCGATTGGCCCCACTCAGATTGGAGAGCTTACCCTGGGTGTGATCCAAGTGACGGAACCGCATCCGCCGACAGGGGAGACTCCGGTGCACTGGCTGCTGGTCACAAGCCTCCCAGTCGCAACTGCGGCTGAAGCTCTGACCTGTGTGCACTATTACCGCCTGCGCTGGCTCGTCGAGCGCTTCCACTTCGTGCTCAAGAGCGGGTGCCAAGTCGAAAAGCTGCAGTTGGAGCATGGAGACCGACTGCAGCGGGCACTGACAATCTACTCCGTGGTCGCGGCGTGGCTGCTCCAGGCGACGTACTTGGCGCGGACCGCGCCGGACGCGCCCGCGACCGTCATCCTGGATGACGAGGCTTGGCGCGTGCTGCTCACCGTGCATTACCCGCACCAGTCACTCCCAGCCCAACCGCCTACAGTGCGGCAAACCCTCCGCCTGATCGCACAACTTGGGGGCTTCCTCGCTCGCACCGGTGACGGCGAGCCCGGGGTCATCACCGTCTGGCGCGGCTTCCGTCGCCTCACCGATATGATCCTCGCATGGCGCATTTTCAAGTCTGTCTCAACCCCGTCTCTTCCGTGAGGTCGATGTGTATAAGCAAAAGCCCCCTGGGAGAGGGTTGGGGTGAGGGCTGACACCCGCGGCTACCCTGAATGAGGAGGAGACCCTGAGCACCGATTTCTGGCAGGGGCGCTCGGTCCTGGTGACCGGAGGGGCGTCGTTCATCGGATCACACCTGGTTGATGCCCTCCTAGATCGGGGCGCCCGCGTCCGCATCGTAGACGACCTCTCGAGCGGCCACCTCGGAAACCTCCGCGACCATCTGGATGCTGGCCGGGTCGAGCTTACCCAAGCTGACTTGCGTGAGCCGGGCGTGACCCGCGAGGCGATGCAGGGGATACAGACCGTGTTCCATCTCGCAGCGGATCACGGCGGCCGAGGCTACGTCGACCTTCACCAGGCGGGACCCGCATCCAATCTCTTCCTAGACGGGCTCGTAAATTGGGAGGCGCGCCGGGCTGGTGTCGAGAAGATCGTGTTTGCCTCCTCCGGCTGTGTATATCCCAACTTTATGCAGAGCGATCCAGAGCGCGAGGTGTACCTCACCGAGGACGTGGTGAAGCCGCCGTACGACGCCGACAACCTGTACGGCTGGGCGAAGCTCATGAACGAGTTGACCTTGCAGGCCTATCACCGCGAGCACGGGCTCAAGGCCGCCTCGTGCCGCTATTTCACGGTGTACGGGCCGCGGGGCGTCGAGAACCACGGGGTCATCGCCATGATCGCCAAAGCTTTCATCCGCCAGGATCCGTTCGAAGTCTGGGGGGATGGCGCCCAAATCAGAAACTGGACGTACGTCGATGACATCGTTCGGGGGACGATCCTCGCCGGCGAGCGCATCGACGACGGCGCCGCCGTGAATCTCGGGACCATGGAGCGCGTCCGCGTCTCTGAGGCCGTGCAGATGGTCCTGGAGTACATGGATTACCACCCGCGGATCAAGCTGCTGCCCCACATGCCGACCGGCCCGCTCAATCGGGTTGCAGACAACCACCTGGCTGAGCAGCTCCTCGGCTGGAGGCCCGAAGTGCCGTTCCGCGATGGCGTTCGGCGCACGATGGATTGGTACATCGCGACGAAAAAGCGCGACGAGGTAGCGGCAATCCTAGAACGCATGTTGACCGAGCGATAGCCGACGGGCCACCGGTCAAGGGCCGACCATATGATCGCGTGAGGTGACTGCACGCCACGGAGGAGGCAGGGATGGCTCGCCTGCGCCTTCCCCCCGTTCGAGGGGGTAGCCGTGAGCGGCCTAGCCGCGGTCGAATTCGTCGCGACCGATGCCCAGGTGGTCCAGGATTCGGTGGAGCAGTCCCGTTCCGACCTCCTGATGATCATGCCGGGGAATCGGCACACGTCGGCCGGTGCGCTCGTTCAGCCAAATCTCATGGCGCGTGCCCTGCTCGTCGAGCTGAACGCCGAGGTGGCGTAATCGCCGTTTCAGCTCTGCGAAGGTCAAGGGAGGGCGACAGCCGTCCGCACCACGAACGGGGACCCGGCGAGCTGCTGAAGCTCCTCCAGCTCCACCGGAATCGGGTCCCCATGCCGCAGCCGAGACGAGATTGAAAGCTCGATGACCTCATGGATGTCGCGGAGCGCCTCTTCGGCCGTCTGGCCCACGACCCAACACCCCTGGAGCGCTGGCACCTCGGCAAGATAGCCGCCTTCCTCCCAGGGGGTAATAACCACCCCGACGCTCCACGCCCGCATGAGCCTGCCACCTCCGTCCATTCTCCACTCAGTCTACCCCAACCAGCGCGGTTGTTATGCCGCGTGTCAGCTCGCCGGCTCGCGCGGCATGCGATGCACGCCCGCGCGCCAGAGCAGCAAGCTTCTTGAGCCGGCCCTGCGCCATTCTCCACGGGTCGAGACTGCCGAGGGGCCGCACCACTTATGTTCCGCGATGGAGTCCGGCGGACGATGGATTGGTACATCGCGACGAAAAAAAACGTGACGAGGTAGCGGCAATCCTAGAACGCATGTTGACCGAGCGATAGGCCCGCCGACAAGGCTTACTTGCGAGCCACCTGGTTCCCGATGAACAGCGCGTCCATCCGCGTCCGCAGAAAGCAGTCGATCGCCTCTTCGGGACGACATACGATGGGCTCGTTCTCATTGAACGATGTGTTGAGCACCATCGGCACGCCGCTGACCTCGCCAAACTCGTGGATGAGCTGCCAATAGAGCGGCGAAGTCTGGCGGTCCACCGTTTGTAGCCGGCCTGTCCCGTCCACGTGCGTAACCCCCGTGATTCTCGTGCGTTGCTCCGGTCGCACGTTGTAGACCTTGAGCATGAACGGGTCGGGATAGTCCTGGTCGAAGTACTCGCCAGTAGCTTCCAGCAGCACCGAGGGTGCGAAGGGACGAAACGGTTCTCGGTGCTTGATGCGTGCGTTTAGAATCGCCTTGATGTCGTCCCGACGTGGGTCGGCGATGATGCTGCGATGGCCCAGGGCCCGCGGTCCCCACTCCATGCGCCCCTGGAACCAGCCCACGACCTTGCCATCGGCCACCAGTTGCGCCGCTTCCCTGCAGAGCGCGCCCTCGTCTAGCGTGTCGTATGCGACTCCAGCGGCGTCGAGCGCGCGCCGCACCGCGTCGTTGTCGTACGCCGGCCCCGTCGCGGGCGAATCCATCACGTATCCACGCGGCTGACCGAGGAGGTGATGGCAAATGTAGTACGCCGCGCCGACCGCCGTGCCCGCGTCGCCCGCCGCCGGCTGCACGTAGATCTCCTGGAACGGCGTTCGCGGCCGCACCTTTCCATTGAAGACGCTGTTCAGCGCGACGCCCCCCGCGAGACAGAGAGTTGTCGCGCCCGTTGCCCGCTGCAGCATCTCCAGCAGAGCGAATTCGGCCTCCTCCAGCATCGCCTGCAAGGAAGCCGCCACGTCCAGGTACCGCCGCTGTTCCCCCTCTCCCTCTGGGAGAGGGTAGGGGTGAGGGCGGGCGCCTCCCTGGCTCCCCAACCCCCAGTCACCCAACCCCCCATAAATACCCGGATCCGCCGGCGGACCAAGCAGGTCCACCAGCCGCTGGGCGTACAATGTCCCCAGCGCTGGCTCTCCGCCGTCCCAAGTCATCGTCGCTCCACCCGCGTGGTGCACGAAGGCGTCGAGCTCCAGCTCGAACGTCCCGTCTCTCTGGATGCGCACGATCTTGCGCATCTCGTCCATGAACCTCGGCTCCCCGTAGGGCGCCAGACCCATAACCTTCCCCTCGTCGCCGTACTTGGGAAAGCCGAGCCACTGGCTCACTGCCGTATAGAAGATGCCCAACGAGTGCGGGAAGTTGATGCTCCCCAGCACGTCGATCCGGTTGCCCTTCCCGCTGCCCCACATGGTGCTCACGAAGTCGCCCATCCCGTCCACGGAGAGCACGGCCGCATCTTGAAACGGTGACACGAAGAACGCGCTGGCCATGTGGGCCCGGTGGTGCTCCACGTTGTGAAACTCCGCTTTGACGGACGAAGCGTTGAGCCCGAGTCCCTCGACTAGCGCTCCCTTCGGATCGCGCACCTTCGCCGCGTTCGCCAGTCGATTCCGCAGCAGATCGAAGCTGGGTCGCTTCGACAGCGCGAACAGGATCTTCTTGTGGAGGTTGGCGCTCGGATTCCGCGAGATCCCGACGTGGTCCAGGTCGTACGCGCTGATCCCGCCCTCCGCCAGGCAATAGCGGATGGCCTCCGTCGGAAACCCGGCCCAGTATTTGGCCCGACGAAACCGCTCCTCTTCGGCGGCGGCGATCAGCTGGCCGTCGCGCACCAGCGCCGCCGAAGCCCCTGCGTGGTACGCGTTGATGCCGAGGATGTCCACCAGTCCTCCTCGATTCAGGGATCGGACAGGACGCCGCTGTCCAACTGCGTGGTCCGCCGTAGCGCCAGCCCGCGAGCTTATTCTATCGTAGCCGCTCACGCAGCTTGACGGAACGAGCGGCTGAGTCGGGGGCTCCCCGCATGCGGCGGGCCTCCTGCTCGTTGCGTCTGGGTCGGTGAGTGGTGATACTTTGGAGTTGCAGGCTGAGGGCCGGGGCCGGTGGGAGTTGTTTTGAGGATGGGCAGTTGGAGGAGGACTTTGAGAGTCGGGTTGCGCCGGGGGTCGACCCTTGTCTGCCTGTCGTTAGCTTTGGTCGCCTTGGTCGGTTGCGAGTCGGCCACAACGGGGCAGGTGCAAGTTGTTTCTGCGCCGCCCACGGCGGTAGTTTCTTGGACCCCCTGGGAAGCGGCGCCGGTTGCTACGGCGGTGGCGACATTTCGTCCAGTGCCGACGCCCGAAAGGGAAGTGGGTGAGGAGCAGTATGGAGTGGAAGTGGGGCCGGATGGCCGATTTCGGGGTGTGCTTCCCCTCGCGAGCCTCAGTTGTGATAGCCCTGGGGTTCTGCGGATTGAGACGAACGACGTTGTTTTTGGGGTGCTGATTCCCCAGTCCACGGAGTGCAGCACATTTTTGGACCTTTGGCAGCAGGGAAATCCGAGTCAAGGCCGGGTTGGGCTCCGCCATATGGGGGAGGGCATCGATGAGCGTGTGATGATCCTTAATGAGCTTGGAGGCGGTGGGACGATCCGGGCGTCGGGAGTTCGCCGTTTGAATTGAGGTCGTATGTCGGAAGGTGGGTCTGGTTTGCTCTCAACTCACGGTCGAGAGTACCCCTCAGCCGGACCCCGAATGTTCCCTGCGGGCGGCGCTGCTGCGCTAAAGTATGCGTGCAACATCGATACGACCCCGCGGAGGATAGCGTGCACCGGCGTTTGCTCAACCCTGGTCCGGCATGCGCGGCCCTTGCGATCGCCCTCGTCGTCGCAGTAGCCGCCGCATGCCAGGTAGATCCCGAGCCGCTTGCCCAGAATCAGAACACCCAGGCTACGTCTGAACCGATCACATCCGTTTTCTCCGGGCCGGACACGACGGCTCTTCCACCCGACGCCGAGGAGGTCCCTCCCGGCGACGTCGGCTTCGCCGATATTGACACCGGCCCGGCGCAGGCAGTGCTGGCGACGACCAACATTGCCTGCGAAAGCGGATTCATGCGACTCGACACGTCAGAAGGAACCTTCCTGATTGGGATCATCCCTTCCGCAAACTGGGACTGCAACAAGGCGCTCCAGCAATGGAACGCGGTCAGCAGGCCGGGCGCCAAGATCGGCATCCGCCACTCTGTCGAGCCAGCTCCCGAGTCCGTTCTGCTCGTCAACAGCGTGGGTGGCTCCCTGACCATGCGAATCAAAGGGCTTTGGCGCGTGCCCGGATCGGACGCCGCTATTCCTTCAGCGCAGCCGGGCTGATCGCTCCTACGCAACGCGGGCGTCGCTGTGGCGCAAGCCATCACGGAGATCCTCAGAGTCCCGCGTCCTCGAATTCGAGACGCTGTAACTGTGCCTGCGGTAGAGTATGGGTAAATATTGGACTGGGACCCACGGAGGTTAGAGTGCATCACCTTGTCCGCGGGAGCGGCTCTTTATCCGCGACCGCTTTTGCGATAGCTGTCATCGTGGCGCTAGGGGCATGCCAATCGCGGCCCGAGACGGCGCCAGTGAATTCCACGAGTCAGGCTCAGACCCCCGCCAGCGCGGTCGTGGCAGGTTCGTTGTCAGGCCCAGATCCCGGCGCCCTTCCTGCCGATGCCGAAGAGGTCCTCGTCGGTGAGGTTGGCCTAGCTGACACTGGGAGCGGGGGCGTCGAGGGAACCATCCCAACGACCAGCGTCACCTGCGACGGCGGCTACATGAAACTCGTGACCTCTGAGGGCACGTACATGATGGGCATCGTATCGATAGGCGATTGGAACTGCGGCAAAGCGCTAGAACAGTGGAATGCGGTCAGTCGTCCCGATGCTGCGGTTGGAATTCGATATAACGCCGACGGTGGCGAGGAGACAGTCACGCTCATCAACAACGCCGGGGGCTCGCTGACCGTGCGGATTCAAGGTCTCTGGCGCTCGTCTTGATCGATCCGCCGCGAGTCGTCTCTCCCTCTGTGAGAGACCGGCGCGTAGCGCCGAGTGAGGGCGGGGCCGGGCTGGGTCAGTGCACGAACATCGGGGGCGCCCGGATACGTCCGCACCGAGTCCACGTCGGAGATAGCCCGTGGTGAGCCGCCGCACCCGGAAAATCTTCGGCTTGACCATTGTCGTTCTCACCCTCTTGACGGCTACCGGTGGGATCGGGACGTCGCTGCTCAGCTTGCAGCGTCTCCCAGACCAATCGTCCCTGGTCGTTCCAACCCCAGACACCATCATTACCATCGTCCCTGCCCCGCCGACCCAACCGCCGGCTCCACTGGTCACGCCAACGACGCCGTCGTTGAGTGATTTCCTGTCAACCCCCGCCCCCTCGATCCCAACCCCCGCCGCGCTCGCCCCCGTCGTGGCGTCGGCGCCGATCGTCGCGGGGCCCGCGGGGTCTCAGCCCTTGGCTGCGCCCACGAACCTGGGCGTGCAGCAGAATGCCCAGGGTGGCGTCGTCGGCGCCTCCACTGGCCAGGTAGCGTGCGACGATCCGGGTATGATGCGCGTCGAGACGTCCGAGGGCACCGTCCTCGCGGGCATTAGCCGCGATGGCGGCTGGAGCTGCCAGGCCGCCCTCGCCCAATGGCAATCTCGCTCCTCTGCCGGCGGCATCGGCGTCCGCTACTCGCCGCCCCAGGGCGCCCGCCCCGCCCAGCTCGAGCTCGTGGACGCGCAAGGCTACGTGATGCCCTCCTTCGTCACCGGCGCCTGGACCGCTCCATGAGTCCCGCTTTCGAGACGCAGGGCGGAGCCAGCGGCCGAACGGGCCTTGTGCGGCCGACCTCGATGAGACACCCGGCCGGTGGGCCACTAGGAATGGTCTTCACGCAGCATCTGGCTTGCCGCGCAGGAGTCGCAGGATCCCGCCCAGAACACGGCTTGGCCACCCCCCGCCGTCGCGTTAGAGCCGTCGATCCAGGCTCAGGCAGAGCGGCTCCATGGGCACGCGCGTTTCGCGGCGAGCCTGCCACACTCTGCGGACTCTCCTGAAAAACACCCTCTTGTGTTCCGGCCACGTCGAGGCGCCCCGCAAGGCGGCAGGGGGCGGGGTTCCTATGCGTCTCGCCATCGCCCTCAGTGTCATCCTTGCTGAGCGGAGTGAATAGCCTGCCGAAGGGATCCGTGCCGCGGCAGGGGGAGCAACGGATCCTTCGCCTCCGGGCTCAGGATGGCAGTCGTGGATGTCCACGCTCAGGAGAAGTGACCCACTAGACGAGCAGACCGTAGAGCCGGGCGGTTGCTGCGAGATCAGGATCGTCCGGAGTGATGGGTTCCGGTTCCCCAATCGATGCAAAGGCTGCTCCTTCGAACAGCGCCCACAGGGTGACCTTGGCATCCAGACGGCTGGGGTAGGCCAGCCCGGCATATCCTTGCTCGTGAGCCCACCGACTGATCGCTTGGGTCAGCGCCTGGGCAGAACCGAGCACGTGACCCAAATCGAGGTCCGAAAATCCAAGCGTCAGCAACGTCGCCGCCAACTCGGTACGCAGCACCTCCCTGGTCGCCGGCGCGCGGAGATCAAGCCAGCGCTGCCGTGGCATCACGCGGAGCCGCACCACCGCGTGGCGCTGTGGGTCGTCGAAGCGCCCGTGACCCTGGACGTGCCATGGCGGAAACGCGCTTGGGTCTGGCAGCCGCCCGATGCGGTAGAGCACCCCGCGAGGGGTGCGGATGCCTTGGACCGGGCTCACCCGTTGGCCAGGAAGTTCCGGGCGGCCCCCAGGACGGCTTGTGGATTTTCCGCGATCAAAAGCGCGGGCGCCTGGTCATCGAGATCCGGGTTCATCCCAATGAACCACGCCCGCAGAGTCTCGGATGACTCCGATTGGAGCAAGAGTTGGGTGATGTGGTAGGCATCGCGAAGTCGACGCTCGGCGTCCGGATGGGGCGAGCGCTCGCCGCGCGCCCACTTGCCAACGGCTTTGGCATCGCTCACGCCGGCGATCACCGCGACCAGCCGCTGCCCGAGCACATCCTGTAGGGATCGCACCAGCGCCGGCAACTCGAGCCGCGTTGCCAGACCGTGCGCAGTTTGCTCAACGCTGATATTCATGCCTCATCTCTTGCCCAAATCGCGGCCCTGCTCTACTGTACACCACCATAAAAACCACCGTTAATGCCACTCCTCTTATAGCGGCTCCTCGCTTGGTGCCAGTTTGGTCTGTGAAGGGAAATCGCGCGAGGGCGATGTCCCCTCGGCTCGGCACTACCTGGCGTCCTCTTCGCTATAGACATCTTCGCCCGGTTCGAGAATCCAGGCCCAGGCGGGATCAAACTGCAACGCGGCCAATAGCGCGTCCTCGGTTGAGTCATCGGTAATGATGATGACTTCAGCTTCCTGACCCTTTCGAATCGGCAAGCCCCTCAGATGCAGCTCGCCATCAGCTTGCGCGGTTGCCCGGACGCGAACAGAGCTCATGAACTGTCTTCCTTCCTCGGCTGATCATATCGGAATCTGTCTGAGAACGACGAGGATTTGACCGATTAACCCTCTCTAGATGCCCAGGAACGGCTGATCGATATCAAGGAACTGTCACGACCGAGTAGAATAGCGTCCTTTGGTCAGTATTCCCCTACGACGTCGGCGGTTGCATCATAGCCCGGTACTTACCAACGCGTAGTTGCGCAGACTTCTGGCGTTGTACTGGACGTTTGGGGGTCTTATGTGCAATTTAGAATCCATTTCTAGACGGTCCGTGTTAGCGGTGACGGCAAGCCTCGTTCTGCTGTCCGCCTGGCTTGTGGGCGCGGGGGCTCCTCCCGCCGCGGCGCAGGGAACGGTCGGTGGGGCGAGCTTCACGGTGGCCTCACTCGCCACGACCGCGGATCCTGGCAATCGGAACGTTTCCCTCCAATGGCTGTCAGGCGCCGCTCAGACCGGCTATCGCTTGCTCCGAAGCGCTGCTGGGCCTGGCGGCAATGCGTCGACTCTCGTCACGCCGACTCAGCTCGGCCCGCTGAGCTTCCTCACGGACACCATTCCGGCCGGAAGCAACAGCGCTTGTTATCAGCTCCTGGCGCTTGGGGCCGGGTCCACGATTCTCGGACGGTCGGACCTCGAGTGCGTGGTGCTGGGGACGGCTAACGGCAGTGTTCCGCCACAAACGCGGATTCAGTTGGATCAGTCAAATACTGCCCGGATCAGTTGGGACCCGATCGTCGGAGCGACCGGATATATCGTGTGGGGCATTGGTACCGACGGGTTCCAGTTCACTACGAATAGCACGTTGGCGATCGAGACCGCAGGGATGCTGAGCTGCTACAACGTCACCGCCAGGAACGACGTTGGGTTCATCGGCGCCTCGAATGTCCTCTGCGCCTTTCCTGGCGTATCTCAGCTCCCACCTGGTGGGGCGACCCTCACACCACCTCCGCCTACCACCACTGGCGCCGCTGCCACTGCGACCGGGACGCGAACCGCCACCGGCGCCGCCGCCAGCGCGACGTCGACCGCCACCGTCCCGACCCCCCACCAACACCGGAACGGCGACCGGCACGATTCTGCCGCCTACATCGACGGTGACGCCGACTCCCTCGCGAACGCTCGTCCCCGGAGCGATCGATCTGACTACCACGCTCACCTCGAGTCCCAGCGCGGTGGTTGTGGGCGATTTCCTGACCCACAACCTCACGGTTCTCAACTATGGAAGCGCGGCGACCAGTGGCGTGCGGGTCCACCTTCCGCTGCCCCCAGGGCACAGCTTCTTCATGGCCGCGGATCTGGATTCCGCGGGCTTCACGTGCACCTGGGCCGCCAACACCGCGACGTGCGCGGGTGGGATCCTCAGCTCCGGTGGAAGCGCCCGCATTCAAGTCCTGACGCGAGTGACGACCTGTCCCGCCCTTTCTCCGCTGGCGATCACCGCCGTGGCGGATCCCTTCGGCACGATCCCTGAATCGAATGAGGGGAACAACACGGCCACGTCCTTCACCACAGTGATTGGCTGTCTTCAGGCCCCTGTGACGGCCACACCAACCACCAGCATCACGCCGGCGCCGACGCGCACGGCGACCCCAACGGTGGCGCTCGTTCCCGGTCAGGTGGACCTCGCTGTTGGTATGAGCGCCGTCTCCAATCCCGCTGTTTCGGGCGTGTACGTGACCTATACGATCACGATCGCCAACCATGGCACTGACCCCGCGACAGGCATCACCCTGCGGGACGTGCTCCCGGGCGGCCAGTCCTTCGTCCTTGCCACCGACCAGGATTCGAATGGGTTCCTCTGCCAGGAGGCGCCGGTTGGGACGGTGACGTGCTCCGGAGGGAGCCTGGCGGGTGGAGCGAGCGGCCGGCTGACGGTCGTTGGTCTCGCCCAGGGTTGCCCCCCGGCCCCGCCGTTTGGGAACAACGTCACGGTAGACCCCAACAACACGATCGCCGAGGCGAACGAGGCGAACAACACCGCCTTCACCCTCGAGCTGACCTGCCCAACGCCGACGAGCACGGCTCCGGCCGTCGTGGAACCCACCAGCACCGTGACCCAGCCGACGGCTACGGCGACGGCAACCGCGACCGGAACGGCGCTGGCGCCGACGGCGACTCCGTTGGGGCCGGCCGCCCCGCCGACGAATATCGCGCCGGTGCTCTCGGCGACCGACCGGTCGCTGATCGTCTATGTCGAGAAGGCGTCGCCGCTGACGATTCTGGCGACGCTCTCGGTGACGGATGCAGATAGCGCCAACCTCGTGGGAGCCACGGTCCAGATCGCAGGCGGGCTGCAGTCGAACCAGGACGTGCTCGGGTTTGTGAACCAGAGCGGGATCACGGGAAGCTACAACGCGTTGAGCGGGATGCTGACCCTGACGGGCAACAGCAGTGTGGCGAGCTACGAGGCTGCCCTCCGATCGGTCACCTACGCGAACACCAGCGACGTGCCGAACACGACGGTTCGGGTGATCCACTACCAGGTGAACGACGGCGCGGCGCTGAACAGCTCGAGCAACATTCTGGATCGTCAGGTTGGCGTCACGCCCGTGAACGACGCGCCCGTGCTGGCGAATATCGAGGCCGGCGGCCTCACGTACGCCGCGGGCGACCCGGCGATTGTGGTCACGTCCACGATCACGGTGAGCGACGCGGATAGCTCCACAATCTCGAGCGCCAGCGTGAGCATCACGTCGGGTTTTCAGAGCGGGGCGGACGTGCTGGGGTTCACGAACCAGAATGGGATCTGCGGAAGCTACGCCTCTGGGGTGCTGACACTGACGGGCACGAGCTCGCTTCCAAACTACCAGAATGCCTTGCGGTCGGTGACGTACCAGAACACGAGCGGCACGCCGGCGGGCGGGACCCGGACGGTGAGCTTCCTCGTGAACGACGGTGCTCCGAGCAACGCCGTCGGCAACGTTCTGGGGCGCAATATCGTTCTCCCGTCCGTCCCAGTCAACCAGGCCCCGGTCATCACCGCGCCATCGATCGTGGTCTATCCCGGAAACGTGTTCGTATTTACCGGACCTGACAGGATCTCGATATCCGATGTGGATGCCGGCGCCGGCTCCCTGCGGGTCGGCCTCTTCCAAGCGCCGTCTCCGCCGTTCCCCCCTCCCGCCCCGCTGACGCTCTCGGGTACGGCCGGTCTCACCTTTATCACCGGAAGCAACGGCGGCCCCGACATGGAATTCGAAGGCACGCTCCCCGACATAAACAATGCTCTCGACGGACTGAGGTATGACTGCCTTGGCACCCTATTGCTCATTACCGTTGACGACAACGGCAACACCGGTTCGGGCGGCCCCCAGCAAGATGCAGTATTCGTCAGTCTGAATAGCAGCGATGTCTTCCCTGCTCCCGACGGAACAGTACGTTCATTGGGTTGCGGTCGCAGGTAGTCTGTCTTGGCCGACCATGGTGGTGGAGGCGGCGGTATTTCGGTGTTGGCGCCGCCGGCGCCACCGCCACCGGTGGTATTCTGCTATTGTCATGGCCTTTTCCATTGAAGATTTTCAAAATCTGATCCGTCTTCTCGATCAGCGCCCCGAGTGGCGCGCGGAGCTGCGCCGTCAGCTGCTGACGGACGATCTGCTCGAGCTGCCGTCCATCGTCCGCCAGCTCGCCGGGGCTCAGTCGCGCAGCGAAGCTCGCCTTGAACGGGTAGAAGCTCGCCTTGAACGGGTAGAAGCTCGCCTTGAAGGGGTAGAAGCTCGCCTTGAAGGGGTAGAAGTTCGGCTTGAACGGCTCGAAGCCGTGGTTGGCCAACTCCTAGACGCCCAGGTCCGTACCGAACGGTGGATGGCAGAGCTCGCGGAGGCGCAGGCCCGTGCGGAGAGGAGGCTTGGCCGAGTGGAGCAGGAGGTCGGGGACCTCAAAGGTATGAACCTCGAGGCCCGAGTGCGAAGCCGTCCGGCCGCCTACCTCGGGCGTCTCCTGGACGACCCTGTGACTCTCGCGGATGAAGATCTCTATGGTCTGCTCAACCAGGCCGTGGCCAACGCGCGTCTCGACCGCGGGAGTCGGGACGATATCCTCCGCGCTGATGCTATCGTGCGCGGGCGCCTACCCAATACGGAAGAGGAAGCGCACCTGGTCGTCGAGGTTTCCTGGCGTATTGGGGTGGACGACGTTCTCCGGGCCGAGCGACGGGCTCGTCTCCTGGCCCAGACGGGCGTCTCCACGCGCCCGGTGGTGGCCGGCGAGAGTATCGCGGACGATGCTGAAGAGGCTGCCCTATCCGCCGGGGTCGAGCGCGTCGTCGGCGACTGACCCGCCCCCGACTTCCCTCACCCACGGCAGTTGAACCCGGAATGCTTGGCGCCGAGCTACTGCGTCGCCACGTTCAATTGATTATGGTCCCCCTGATCTCAATACTACGGGTCGCTACGTTGCTGGACGCAGCACCGTCGTTGACGACGAAGCTTACGGTTCGTTTCCCGTCCCCAGTGAACGAGTTCGTGTTCCGGTAGGTCACCGACCGCAGCGCCGCCTGATAGTTCGCAAGTAAGCTCGTTCCCGTCCAGGTCAGGTTCCCCGTGCCGGCATCATAGCTTCCAGTAACATTTGGCTGGTCCGTGAAGCCCAGGACATCGTCCCCGGGCACGAAGCCAGCGGTGAAGGCGGGGTAGACGTGGAACCTGACGGTATTGCCCTCCAGTCCTATGATGGGAGCACCACGATGTCCGAGGTGGTTCATCTGCGGGTCGAGCTTGGCCGCTATCGATTCCAGGGCGCGTTCGTCGTGATCGACGCAGAACACGGTGCGCTGGAACGCAACATCCTCAACGCTCTGGTGGTCGAGCTCGATGGGCCACGGCAGGCTTGGTCGGCCTAAGCCCGTAACAGAACGATGCTGGATTTCGACCTCGCCAGGTGCTGACCGATGATCTGCTGGAACTGCCTGCTCTCGTTCGACAGCTTGCCGAGGCGCAAGCCCGCACCGAAACGGAAATCCAGATCCTCCGAGTACCGCCGGTGGATCACCGGTAGATCATCTGCGAGCACAACCCTACGAAGATAGGCTCCCTTCAGGAGAAGCCGCTCTGCACATCTTTCGCACTTCGTAGGTCTATCATTAGAGGCAGGATTGACCACAGGGGGTAGGCGAGGGGGTAGGCTCGGGGGTTGGTGAGAGGGTAGGCGAGGGGGTAGGCTCGGGGGTTGGTGAGAGGGTAGGCGAGGGAGTAGGTGAGAGGGTCGGTGTACTGGTGAGGGTGGGCGTGAGGGTAGGTGTTGGCGTGGGCAAGTTCTCCAGTACAGCGATCCCGCGCGCCACAACGTTGCTGACCGCGTTGCTGGGGGCGCCATCGTTCACGAGGAAGCTGACCGTACGGGTAGCCGTGGTTGGTGTCCCGCTCGTGTTCCGATAGGTCACCGACCGCAGCGCCGCCTGGTAGTTCGCAAAGGAGCTCGCGCCCGTCCAGGTCAAGATCCCTGTGCTGGCATCATAGCTCCCCGTGATCCCGGGCTGGTTCGTAAAGCCCAGCACGTCGGCCCCGCTCTGGAAGCCAGCGGTGATGCTCACGCTCGCTCTCAAGATTGTGGAGCTATCCACGTCACTTACCGTTATCGTGGACGTGACCCCGATCGCGGGGTCGCCCGCGTTGTACGTCAAGGTGCTGGGCTCGATATTCGCAAGCACCGGAGCATCGTTCACAGGCGTGACGCCCACCTGCCGATCGAGCGTGTTGCTCAGGTTATTGACTGCTGCGCCATCATCCGCTTGGTATCGGACCACCCGAACCGTGGTGTTGGGGGCCTCGCTCGTGTTGACGTACGTCACGGATCGGAGGGCAGCTTCGTAGTTGGCCACGCTGCTGCTGCCCGTCAGGCTGAGCATCCCGCTCAGTGCGTTGTAGCTTCCCGTGATCCCGCTCTGATTCACAAACCCCAGCACGTCCTGGTCCGACTGCAGCCCACCTATGATCTGGACGGTGGCGCCCACCAGATTCGGGCTATCCGCATCCGTGACGGCCAGCGTCGGCAGAATGGTGAGCGGCGGGGAGTTTTCGGTGTAGACGATCAGGGTCAGGTCGCTCGCCGTCAGCACCGGTGGCCCCCCCGTTGGTGTGGGAGAGACCGTGCGTGTAAGCGTCGCGGTGACGGTCGGCGACACCGTGAACGTCGGAGACCGTGTGGGTGTCCCGGTCGCCGTAGCGGTAATCGTGGCTGCCGTACGGGTCGGCGTCAGTGTCTGGCTGCGCGTCGGCGAAATCGTCGGAGTTGGGCTCGCTGTAGGCGATGCCGTCGCAGTCGCGGAGGGCCCGGGTGTGAGCGTTCCGGTGGCCGCGTTCGCCGTTTGCGTGACGGTAGCCGTAGGCGGAAATGGTGTCGGCGAAGGGGTCGAGGTCCCTGCTAATTCGTTTACTCCAGCGAGCCCGTGCCACGGCACCATCGCAATGATGGTCGGCGTAGTCCCCGCGCCAGACGCCCCGGTCGGCGGTGTTTGCGTTGGCGTACCGGTTGCTTCCCGTGTTGGAGTCCGAGTGATCGAGGGAGTCTGGGTGACGGGCGTCCTCGTCCCGGTCGCAGTCGGCGCCGTGGTGAAGGAGGCGGTCGGCGCCTGAGACGCAAGCTGCGTCGGTGTGGCGGTGTTGCCCAGCTCGGGTGTGCCCGTCGCAGTCAGCGTGGGAGTCGCCGGTGCTAACGTGGGCGTTAAGGTCGATGTCGTAGGGGTGGCTGTTGCTTCCTCTGGAGTGGAGGTTGCGACCTCCGTTGGCGTGGCAGGTACGGACGTTGTTGTCGGCTGTGGAGTGCCCTCGACCTGCGTCGGAGTCGCCGTGGCGGCGACCACTCTTGGCTGGGTCGTGTCGATCGTGGGAGAAACTGTCGCGGTCGGGATCGCGGTCACCGTCGGCGTGGCTCCGCTATCGTCACCGGCTGACTGCGTGACCGTTGCTGAGGGAGTCGGAGCTTCTGTAGGCGAAACCGACACCGTGGCCGTGGCGCTTGGCGTCGCAGTGCCTCCAATCGTTCCGCCCGCCGCGAGAGCCGCGAAAGCAGTCTGTGTTGCCGCGGATTGCTGAGTGGCGAGGGCTCCGGCCGTCTGAATCGCTCGGAGGATCGTTGCCGTGTCTCCGCTCGCGACCAGTATTCGGCTTCCATCGGGTGCGCCCCCTACGAGCGAGCCGGGCCGAACGAAGTTTGTGATCTGACCATTTTGGAACGAAAAGCTCGTTTGCAGGTGCTGGCCCGGGTTGAGCTGGCCGCTCAGGCTCTCCGCGTGCAATGTGCTCGCCAGCCCCGCCGACCGTATCGCAGCCCGCTGCCCGTTGATAAGGGAAGAGACCGTCAAGTCGTAGTCGCCGCCAGCACCCACCGCGCTCACCACGAGCTTGTAGGTCGGGAGCGACACCGGGTCTGGAATCGTGAGTACTTGACGATTGCCAGTAGCGGCATAGGTCGCGCCTGGAATCTGCGAGGCATAGATGCCCGCCTCTGGATGAAAACCCTCGCTACGGTTGAAGGCATCTGTAGTGAAGATGCGCGCTGAGCCTACGACCTCGATCTCCAAGGCCTGGGCGGCCGGGGGAATTGGCTCCGGATTGGCAGGTGCTTGCCCCGGCTCGACCACCGTGCGGAAGCCCTCCCTCACGTCACGGGACACTCCGCCCGCTTCAACGACCACCGTGTCCTCATAGACTTCCACGGTAACGCGTTGCTGATCGTCCACCTGGAACTTGTACAGCGTGCCGCGAACGTAGGCCACGGCGGTCGCGGAAGTGGTCTCGAATCTGCTCTGCGCGTCCACGAGCCGCTCGACACGGTTCCACGTGAGCCCTGCCTCTTGGCTGATCGAGATGTTTCTCCCACCGCCGGTCTGCGGCTTGTCGAGTCGCTTGATCGTAATGACGGTTCCCGGCTCCAGCTCGGTTGTTGACCCGTCAAAGAACGTCACTACCGCGTACCCATCCGGGCCCGTCTCCACCCGGTCGTTGACCCGAACGGTTCGATCTGTTCTCGCCGCTAGGCGGACTCGGGAACCGTCACTCGGAACAACGACGACCTCTCCACCCAGCGCCGTGACCGTGGATTCGTCGATCAGCGCAAACGCACGGGAGGGTGCGTTGAATCGAGTAAGAAAAAGCGTTCCACCGCCCAGCAGAGCAATGAGCCCTACCACGGCAATGAGCAGACCAACTCTTCTCGTCAACTGAACCTCTTAGCATAGCGAAAAGTTAGATGCGTAATGAGTTCGTCCCCAGAGGGCCTACTTTACTGCTTTCCCTCCGAGATCGCTATCACGCTTCCGACACTTTTCGTTGAGATCTGCCCTCCCCGCGCTCCTCGAATAGCCCGCCGCCGCCCTCTTCGGACCGCAGAGCAAACAGCTTCACGCCCCATATCGGCGTCGCCCCGGCCCGGGTTGGCGACGCGCTAAACGTCCCGAATAGGAGTGGTATGATGCCCTTGCGGTCGAAGACCAGAGCCGAGCGAACTCTGGGCTTGAGTTCGATCAAATGGAGGGGCGACATGGCTATCAAAACGCCCCGACAGGAGCCGTCGATATGAACGTAAAGGACCAGCTGATCGAGCTTGTGCGCGTCCTAAGCGAAGAGGACGCTGCCGAGACCCTCGACTACGCGGAGCGGCTTCGCAGCCAAGACGACGAGGAGCTCACACCGGACGAGCTCGCCCGCGCTGAGCTCGGGCGAGAGCAAATTGAGCGAGGTCAGTACGTCACGCTCGCTGAGCTGCGTGCCCGCCGCGCTCGGTGAGCTATGACGTTCGGCTATCCGACGATGCGGCCGCATACTTCCAGCGCCTGGACCCGCCGACTCAAGAACGGATCCTCGCGCGCCTTGGCGTTTGGCGACCTTCGCATACCGCCAGGCAATCGCCTTGAGAAACTCACCGGTGACCGGGCCAGCCAGCATGGCATCCGAATCAATCAGCGCTGGCGCATCTGCTTCGTTTGGCGCGACGGCGATGCCTACGAAGTCGAGATCGTGGACTATCATTAGGAAGCCGCAGTCGTGCCGCCGCCCGTCGTGGCTGGTCCGCCTGGCACTTGCGGGCACATATCCAGGAAGCGCCGGAGCATTGGAGCTCGCGTAGATGTGTCTATCTTGCGCTCAGCGCCGCCACGGTGATCTGACCGGCGGATCCACTGCGATCGCGCGGCTTGACCAAGATCTCGACATCTCGGTCAAGCAAGAGCAGAAACCGGAACAGGCGCTCGATCGAATATCCCTCCGTATGGCCTCGCAATAGGGCGGAGACCTTGGGCTGGCTGACGCGCAGGACCTTCCCGGCCTTGGCTTGCGTTAAGCTACGTTCCCTCAGGATGGCGCTGATCTGCCGAACGATTTCCGCCTTGGCGAGCTCCTCCTCGGCGTTTGGAAATCCGAGATCAGCGTACACATTCCCGCTGCTCCTGGTTACCGCGATTTCCTCTTCCATGATCTGTCACTCCTTGATCTCCTTTGCTCGCCGCTCTTCATCCTGCGCCTGGCGAAGCCTCGTCCGAACCAGCACGATGTCGTGGTGAGCGGTCGCGATCCCAGTGCCCGACTTCGCCCTCCACGATTTCCAGGACACCGGCTCCACCGAATCCCCTCAGCGGCTTTGCATCCGCACCATAGCAATAAATGGTAGGCGTACTCCCGGAGCCAGGCCCCCGGTTGGCGGGGTTTGCGTTGGCGTACCGGTTGCTTCCCGTGTTGGAGTCCGAGTGATCGAGGGAGTCTGGGTGACGGACGTCCTCGTCGAGGTCGCAGTCGGCGCTGTGGTGAAGGATGCGGTCGGCGCCTGAGACGCAAGCTGCGTCGGTGTGGCGGTGTTGCCCAGCTCGGGTGTGGCCGTCGCAGTCAGCGCGCGAGTCGCGGGTGCTAACGTGGGCGTCAAGGTCGATGTGGTAGGGGTGGCTGTTGCTTCCTCTTTCCAGCCGAGATAGCTATCACGCTTCCGACACTTTTCAATCCCCTATCCCCCGTCCCCCACCCAAGGTAGAATGCGTGGGGGGCGGTAGATGCCTACGGTTCTGAGGTCGGGACAGTATCGCTTCTTCTTCGTTTCCCTCGATCGCGGCGAGCCTCCACACGTACACGTGCAACGCGACAATTTGGTGGCCAAGTTCTGGCTCGATCCTATTGAGCTTGAGCGAGCAGGAGGACTGAGCCGGGTGGAGCTGAATACCGTCGCGAAGCTCGTTTATGAGCATCGCGAAGCATTCCTGGAGCATTGGCGTGAATTCTTCGGCGGTTGAAATTCCTGAGGCACGAGCCGTAACCGTGGCGATCGATGACGAAGGAATATCCGTAGACCTGGTGGACGGCCGCACGATTATCGTGCCTCTCCTATGGTACCCGCGCCTCTGGCATGGAACACCCGCGGAGCGCGCTCATCTTGAGATTCTTGGGGATGGCGCGTACATCCACTGGCCGGACGTCGACGAGGATTTGGCCGTGGCGGGCCTGTTGGCTGGGCGCCGCTCGGCTGAAAGCCCGGCTTCCCTGAGACGGTGGCTGGCGGCCAGGGAGCGCGCGCGGAACGCGCAAGACCAAGCCATAGGTTAGACAGGAATCCGCTCGTACGGACTCCCCAGCGCCTTGAGCTCGCGGAGCCCTTGGTGGGTCGTGGAGCGCGGTAGAATGTGCTGACCCCAAGGAGGACCCTGGAGCCCTGATGCCGATCAGCGAGAGCACCTATAAGAAGGTAGCCCCTGGAGGACCCCAATGGCCGCTGGGAGCTGCACGACGGGGCGCTGCGGCAGAAGCCGCCGATGAGCGCAGATCACAATCAGGCGACGTCGCGACTGTTTGGCTGGCTCTTTCAGCAGCTCGATCCCGATGAGTTCCAGGTTCGATCGAACTTGGGGACCGTCCGCCGCTCGTCGGAGCGGTATTACGTCCCCGACGTGCACGTCGTGCCGATAGACCTGGTACGCCGGCAGCTCGGCAATCAGCGGCTGGAGGTGTTCGTGCAGCCTCTTCCGCTCGTGGTCGAGGTCTCGTCGCCGTCCACGGGCGACTATGACGTGGAAACGAAGCTCCCCGAAGATGGTGTCATATGTGATGACACCATCCAGATTGGGCGTCTGTTGACTCAGTTGCGACGAGATGAATAGCACGATGAAGTCTCGGTAGTGCCTGGGGATTTCGGCGAGGATCAGCACAGGTCGGAGCTTGGTGCCAGTTTGGTCTGTGAAGGGAAATCGCGCGAGGGCGATGTCCCCTCGGCTCGGCACTACCTGGCGTCCCCTTCGCTAAAGACATCTTCGCCCGGTTCGAGAATCCAGGCCCAGGCGGGGTCAAACCGCAACGCGGCCAACAGCGCGTCCTCGGTTGAGTCATCGGTAAAGATGATGACTTCAGCCTCCTGACCCTTTCGAATCGGCAAGCCCCTCAGATGCAGCTCGCCATCAGCTTGCGCGGTTGCCCGGACGCGAACAGAGCTCATGAACTGTCTTCCCCTCCTCGGCTGATCATATCGGAACACAGAGCACGCGATAGTCAGCCACTCGCAGTCGGTAGGTCGGAGGTTTTCGCCCGGCCAAGACGGGCAACTCCTGCTAGCGCGCTCAGGCCCCGATGCCTGTTGCCCCCCCATCGCGCCCGCCCGTAGTGAGGTGGGGCTGCTGAGCAAGTTATCGGTACCTGACGTCTCAGAACAACCGGTAGCCGAGCCGCGTGGCGAATCGAAGGAGCAGCGCTCGCAGGAGCGGGGTACTGAGCGCGTCGTTGCTCGTCGGAAGCGGCGGCAGCGCGCCGAGTGCTCGCTCGAACAGCGCAATGGATGGCTGATTGGCGTTCATCGACGAGCAGTAGCGCACGCCCTCGATCAGAGGAAACGCGTCGTACACTGCGCGGGCCCAGGCCTGAGCGCGGGGACGCGGACCCGAGTGAATCGCCGTGGATGCCCCGGCTCGGGTAGGCCAGAGACCGACTAGGTCGAGCAGCGGTACGTCGCGCGTGAGCGCAAACGTGGCGAGCATCGGTTGCGCGGTCACCACGTCGATCCGCCGCGTCGCCTGGAACACCTCTGCCAAGCAGGTCAGCAACGAGTCGGCCGCGTACATCACGCCCCGCTGATGGAGCTGCGCCGGTGGCAGATGCGGGTCGAACCGGCCGCGGAGTGGTCCGTAGTGTCGAAAGCCGTTCCAGGCGGTGGGGTACGGCCCTCCAGCAAAGGAGATACGTACGAGGGTCGTCCCGGCCGGGACGACCCTCGTATCAGCGCCAATCTGCGTCAGCCTTGTCGGTGCTGGCGGGAGGGGCAGTTTAGGCATACCCGCGCAGCTCGTCGATGAGGGGCAACAGCTCGCGCGGGTCCCCGCCGCCCATGAGCCAGTCACGCGGCGAAACGGAGGTTTCCTCGTCGCCAGCAGCTCCGAGGTGCAGATCTCCCTGAGGCATCGTGAACCACGTCGCCACGTCGAGTGGATGCAGCTCCGCCAGGTGTGGGGCGATGGAGCCGAAGCCAGGGACCAGGCGCCGCCCGTCATCGGTGAACTGGAATCGGGGCAATCGCCAGCTTCCCTCGACGCGAATACCAAAGAGGGTTCGAGCCGCCAGCCGCTGGCGCACTCGACTTGGGTCGACGCTCAGTCGCGCCGCCGCTTGAGACACCGTGAGTGCCGAGGCCGCGAGCCCGGCGTGTTCCGCCGCTGCCTCGAGATCGGCGCGTGGCTCGTCCGGGCGCAGCGGTGCAAGGTCGTCAGGCGAAACGCCCACCGCATGCAGCGCCTCTTGAGTCGTGCGGGGAAGACCGCTCCGCGCATCCGGCGGCGTATACGGCGGCACCCAGTGGAGAACGGCATTGTTGAGCAGCCGCTCGAGTTCGTCCTGGCCCAGAGTGATGCCTGCCCGTTCCAGAATAGCCGTGTCGATCGGCATCGCCTTACCTCCCGTCAACACTCAGTCTATCACGTCTGCTAACGAACAGGAGCAATCAGGACCATCCCGACTCCCAGGCCCGAGGAAGCGAAGCGGTTCACCATGACGGTCACTAGATATCGCCATTCATCCTGGAGCCAGTCGGGCCCAGAACGCTCCTCGCCCATCGCAATGGGAGAGGTTGGGTGAGGGCAACCTCGTGGGTCCACACCTCTGCAATCGTCCGCGCCCCACGAGGCTGCCGGGGGTCGATCGACGTGAACCACTCTTCGCCTGACGTCTAAAACGACTACAATGAAGACGTTGACGACAAAAGCCAGAAGAGGTAAGTGATGGGTGCCCCGGTCAGCCTGCGATTGCCCGATGCCGTCTCCGAGAAGGTTCGCACCCTAGCCACGCTCGAGCACCGCTCCCTCGCGGAGATGACGAAGCTTCTTATCGAAGAAGCGATCATACTCCGTGAGTTCCCCGACATAGAGTTCACCGAAGGACCCACAGGGCGTCGCGCCACGATGCGCACCGGGCTCGATGTGTGGGAGATCGTCGAGCCGTATCTGCTGGCTGGGAAGGACTGGCAGGTCCTCCGGCAAAGCTACCCCGACTTGGACGAGGCTGTTCTGCGGTCCGCCTTGCGCTACTACGAAGCCTATCCCGACGAGATCGAGGCGCGCATCGCCCGCAACCAACAGCGTGAGTCTTAGATTCCTGCTGGACGAGGATCTCAGCTACCGCGTTGCCGACGGGCTGCGCCGACGCGGCGTCGATGCCATCTCTGTTCACGAGATCGGCCGCGCCAATCGGCGAGTCCCGGATGCCGAACAACTTGACCACGCCGCGACCGCCGGCCGTGTGCTCGTGACCTACAACCGCAGCGACTATCAGGCTCTCGATGCTGAGTGGGCCAGCCAGGGCCGCACGCATGCCGGCATCCTGTGGTGTTCTGAGCGCAGCATACCGCGACGGGCCATCGGCGACCTCGTCCGCGCCGTAGCTGCCGTTGTCGGCGATTATGAGTCATTGGTGGGAATCTGCATGCCTCTCCCGCGGCCAGCTGAACTGGATCCCTCAGCGCTTCGGTAAGCACCCGGCGGGTGCCGCGTCGCGAGCTCACTGTCCCTCGCTTCTCATCTGAATAACGCGCCAGTGTTCCGACGATGGCGCGGATCGAGCGAGGATTGGCAGAGTTGGATGCAGGCAAGGGCGCTGAACACGCAGAGGCTCTGCGCCGCCTTCTGCGGTGATCAGAGTCCTGTGGGCGCCGCAAGCGATCGAGGACGTGGAGGCGATATACGCCTACGTCGCTCGTATACTGTTGCTGCAATGTCATTCACCATTGAAGACTTTCACGATCTGATACGGCTCCTCGACCAGCGGCCGGAGTGGCGCGCCGAGCTGCGCCGTCAGGTCTTGACCGATGAGCTGCTGGAGCTGCCCGCGCTCGTCCGCCAAAACACGGAGCACCTGGACCGAGTGGAGGCTGCACTCGAACGCCTTGCCGAGGCCCAAGCGCGCACCGAGGCCCGGGTGGAGCAGTTGGCCGAGGCGCAAGCGCGCACCGAGGCCCGGGTGGAGCAGTTGGCCGAGGCGCAAGCGCGCACCGAGGGACGCCTCGACCGGGTGGAGGCTGCGCTCGAACGGCTGGCCGAGGCGCAAGCGCGGACCGAAGCCCGCGTCGCGGAGCTGGCCGAGACGCAAGTAGGAATGGCCGAGGTGCTAAAGGGGGTGCAGGAACAGCTTGCGCGTACGAGCCAGGACGTCTCGGGCTTGAAGGGCATGAACTTGGAAGACCGCGTCCGTCGCCTGGCGCCGGTCTATCTTGCCGACGTAGTCGATGGCGCCGTCACGCTCCCACCTGAGGAGGTGGCGCGCCTGCTCCAGGAGGCAGTGACGGCCGGCCGCCTCGAACGGGCAGGCACGGTCGACGTGCTGCGGGCTGACGCAATCGTGCGCGGGCAGCTCGGCGACACAGGCGAGGAGATCTACCTGGTGGTCGAGGCGTCGTGGCAAGTGGGGGCGGAGGACGTGCGCAAGTGCATCCGCCGGGCGCGCCTGATGGCCGCGGCCGGGTATCCGTCCCGGCCAGTCGTCGTCGGGAACAGCATCGCGGACGATGCGGAGCAAGCCGCGGCGTCGGCAGGTGTGCAGGCAGTCATCAGCGAGTAGCTGCACGCCGACGCGCACACCACGAGTGCGCGACGATCGCAACCCGTAACGTACCGCTCGCACGCCTGTGAACCCGTTCACCACCTTGTCGCCATACCGCGCGTCATTCCGTTACGATAGCCTGAGGCGGTTCTCACAGCTCCGCCGCGCGAATCCTGGCCGTGGATGCGGCTCCTCTTAGCCTTCCAAGAGCTTCTCCCGGGGGTACAACAACACCATGACCTTTCGTCTACTGCTCGTCGCCGTCCTCGGCTTCTGCATGGCGGTTTCTGCCGCTGCACAGGGTGAGGTGACGGACGGCGAGGTCAATCAGCCCGGCGCCGTTCCAACCAGCACCCCGACGGGCTCGGCAAACTCGGCTTGCTCGCCATCCGTCCTTCCAGCGCAGACGCCAGGCGGGAGCGATCCAGAGACGGTATCGGACGTTCCGTCGGACCTGCCGTCGGATGACTCATCCACCCCGGGCGGCGAGCTTGGGGATGCTCCCATAGACGAGCTCAACGTGCAGGCGCAGTCCCTTGGACAGGAATCTCCCGGCGGCAACGCGGATTCCCCGCCGAGCTCGGAAGAGCCCGGTACGGGCGCCCAGCCCCCCGCCGACTCCGATCCTGCAGCGACGAGCCCGGCCCAAGGCGCCGAGCAGGCCGATGGCGAGCCAGCCACCGAGGTCGCTCCTGGTGCCGAAGCCGACCAGCAACCCGCGATAGACGCTGCGTGTGAGCCGCTCGTTGTCGCGGATGTTCAGCCAACGCCCCTTCCAACCGCGACCGCGACGCCAGCCCCCACTGCGACGATGATCGCACTGGAAGACACGTTCACACCGACGCCGACCCCAATGCCAGTGATGCCTTCCCTCGATGGGCTCATCCCAGGGCTCCTACCGATAGACGCTTTCCCTTCCCCCCTGCCGACGATCATTTTCCCAACGACGTTGCCCACGGCCAGCCCGTCTCCTTTGCCGTCCCGGAGCCCAACGCGCACGGCGGTCGCCGGTGCAGCGCCGGGCGGGCTCTTTAGCGGAATGAGCTCCAGTGGCACGGGGTCCAGTGGCACCGGCAGCTTCAATAGCAGTGGATCGAGCAGTGGCTCGAGCACGGGCGGGAGCAGCGGCGGTTCCAATCCGCCGAGTGCGCCCACTGCCGTCCCCACACCCGAGAGGCCGTCCGGTCCGTCCGCAGGCATTTGGAATGGCACGACCTCCCAGGGCAAGTCCATTACCTTCACGTTGGAAGGCAATGGGGTGCGCTCCCTCAGCGTCGGCTGGTCGACCTCCGGCTGCGCACCGGCCGAGGGTCAGAGCTCCACCCAGTTCCCGTCCAATGGCGCGCCGTCGACGTCCGGCAACTCGTTTACGCTGGTGACCGCGCCGTCCGCCGGTAGCTCCGGATTCCTGTTTCTCTCAGCGGACTTCACGTCCGCCAATTCCGCCACAGGTCATGGCAGCGTCACAATACTCGGCGCGCCCGGGACGGTTCTGTCCGGCCAGGGCCCCTGCGGCTCCTCCGGAAGCTTCACCTTCACGGCCACACACCAGTAAGTCCCCAAGTTCTGACACCGAGCTCCTCTGAGCTCCCGATCAAGTAGACCACTCCCCGCTGCGGGGAGTGGTCTACTTAGACCCATGTGAGATACACTCTCCGCGCGTTTCTCAGCGCAAGCTTGCCAGGCCTGGCGAGAGCTGTGAGACCGCATGACGACCTTTCAAGAGAAGACCCTTCAATAGAAGTAGCGTGGTACCCACTGGCTCCTGACTACCGCCCTTTGGGAGCAGCCAATGACAGTGTGGGCGCGATGGGTAGCGCTGTCTGGATTGTTGTCGATCCTTTCCGCGCTTGAGGTCCCCCCGCATGTGGCCTCTGCCCAGTCCGCCCCTCCACTCGTCGATTCCCGCACCACCGATCGCGTCGGGCAGTTTGCCCCAGGCCGCGTCGTCTTCAAGTTCCGCGCCGCCGCCGATTCGGCCGCCCTTTCTCGCGCCCTCTCCGAGGACGGCGTACTCTCGACGCGTCGCGGGCGCACGAGCGTTCACACCGCCTACGTCCAGCCAGGACAGGAGCGATCGGTCATCGAGCGCCTCCAGCGGAGACCGGGGATCGAGTTTGCCGAGCTCGACTACGTCGTCAGAGCCTCAGCACTTGTTCCGTCCGACCCGCTGTACGGTCCAAACCAGTGGAACCTTGCGAAGATCAACATGCCTGATGCATGGGGGATCACCGTTGGATCCGGTGTGCGTGTCGCGGTTATCGATTCGGGCATCACCATGTCCCACCAGGATCTGTCGGGGCAATGGATCTACGCGCCGGGCAACCCCACCCCATCCGATCATGTCTTTCTCACGCCACCTCTGGCCGCCGGTTGCGCGAGCCCATCCCAGCCCAGCGATGATTTCGGCCATGGGACTCACGCGGCGGGCATCATCGCAGCGGCCAGCACCGTCGCCGGCGGACCCGCCGTTGGCATCGCGGGCATCGCGCCCGCCGCCCGCGTGATCCCGATCAAGGTCCTCGACTGCGCGGGAACGGGCCTCCTGTCCGATGTAGCCGAGGCGATCACCTTCGCGGCCGACAATGGCGCGCACGTCATCAATATCGGTCTGGAGGCGAGTGGCGCCTCCTCCTGTCCCCTCAACCTGCGGAACGCCGTCAATTACGCGGTAAACGACCGCGGGCTCTTCGTTGCGGCCGCTGCTGGCAACAACGGCACTTCGGCCGTCACCTTCCCCGCGGGTTGTACGGGAGTCGTGGGTGTGGGGGCGACCGATGTCAACGACGCGGTGGCTTCATTTTCAAACAAGAGCAGCGCCGTTGCCCTGGTGGCGCCCGGTGTGAATATCACGAGCACGTGGATGGACGGCGGCTATGCGTCGAGGGACGGCACGTCCATGGCTGCCGCGCACGTCGCCGGGTGCGCGGCCCTTGTCAAGGCCGTAAACGGCGGTCTCGATCCGTCCGCCATCCGCGGGGCCTTGCAGAGCACGGCGGCGGGTCTGGGGTCGCCCGGGTCTGGCGCGGGGCGCATCAACTGCGCGGCGGCGATCCAGTCCGTTCCCGGCGGTTCCCCGCCGCCATCGCCCACGAACACGCTGATACCGACTCAAACGTTGACGCCGACGGCCACGTTCACGCTCGCCCCGACCGCGACGCTGACTCCCTCGGCCACCGCGACGCCGACTATCACTCTCCCCCCGTTGCCGACGAGCACGGACACGCGCACACCCAGCCCCACACGTTCTCCGACCTTCACACCAACGCCGTCCGCTACTAGGTCGCCGACAAGGACGCCGACGTGGACTCCGTCGCCCACCGATCCCCCAACCGCCACACCTACTCGCTCCCCAACATCCTCACGAACCCCCACCCTCGCCCCAACCCCACCCCCCCCCCCCTCCCCCCCCACCCCCCCCCCCCCCCCCCCCCCCCCCCCCCCCCCCCCCCCCCCCCCCCCCCGC
>Ga0080064_1002759_pt1 | contig 28418 bp, 22 predicted proteins | sample Subgrocontami54m_FD_69260 | JGI IMG/M metagenome (GOLD analysis project Ga0080064, IMG submission 69260) | Subsurface groundwater microbial communities from S. Glens Falls, New York, USA - GMW46 contaminated, 5.4 m (SPADES assembly) (version 2) ...
ACCAACGTCGATGGCATCTACAGCGACGATCCGGCGACCAACCGCCAGGCCAAGAAGTTTTCGACGCTGAGCTTTTTCGACGTGCTGAAGAAGGAGTTGAAAGTGATGGATGCCACGGCGGTCAGCCTGTGCATGAACGGGCATGTGCCGATCATCGTCTTCGACCTGCACCGGCCCGGCAACATCAAGCGCGCCGTCTGCGGCGAGCCGGTCGGCACGCTCGTCACCAACCGCAAGTAAGTCAAGGAGCGACAGATGGCCCTCGAGGCGCTCTACAAGGACAACGAAGACAAGATGAAGCGGGCGATTGCGACCGTCACGCGGGAATTTTCCGAGATTCGCGGCGGCCGGGCGAGCCCGGCGCTCGTCGAGCACGTGACCGTCGAATACTACGGGTCGGCGACGCCGCTCAAGCAGCTGGCGGCCATCACGGCCCCCGAGCCACACCTGCTGGTCATCCAGCCGTGGGATGCCGGCGTGACCCAGGAGATCGAGAAGGCCATTCAGAAGGCCTCCATCGGCCTCACCCCGATCGTCGACGGCAAGCTCCTGCGCCTGCCGATCCCCCCGCTGACGGGCGACCGGCGCGAGGAGCTGACGAAGCTCATCCACAAGATGGCCGAGGAAGGCCGCGTGAACATCCGCAATCTGCGGCGCGACGCCAACGAAGCGGTCAAGAAGCTGAAGGCCGACAAGAAGATCAGCGAAGACGAAGCGTTTAAAGGCCAAGAGCACGTCCAGAAGCTCACCGACAAGCATATCGAGCAGATCAATGGGCTCGTAAAAGCCAAAGAGCACGAGCTTCAGAGCGTATAATCCGCTGAGCCGTCAGACGCTGATTCGCATGCCCGTGAGCCGTCGGCAGTCCCTCGCGTTCTCCTCGACCGCCATTCGCTCGTCCAAACGCTCCGCCTGACCCCGCGTCGCCGATGCGCGCGGGGTTCTGTGATAGGGAGAGTGTTCTTTAACAATTCGGGCCGCTAGCTCATCAGGTAGAGCAACAGCCTTTTAAGCTGTGGGTGCTGGGTTCGAGTCCCAGGCGGCCCACCAACTCCTTTCATGACCTCACCATGTCCTGGTATCTCTACATTGCCGAGTGCGGAGATCGATCGCTCTATACAGGGATTACCACAGATCCAGCCGGTCGTCTGAAGCGTCATAACCTCGGCAAGGGATCAAAGTACGTCCATCGAAAAGGACAGGCGACGCTTGTCTATGTCGAGCCCTGCGCAGACAAATCGACTGCCCAGCGTCGAGAAAGTGAAATCAAGGCATGGCCACGGACAAAAAAGTTAGCGTTGATCGGCAAGGAGTAGTTCATGCTGGATCTTAAAGTCCTGCGGGACAATCCGGATCTCGTGCGCGAGGCGCTCAAGCGCCGGGGCAACCCGTTGTCGCTCGACGGCGTGCTGAAGCTCGAGGGCGCGCGGCGGGCGCTGCTGACCGCCATTGAGCAGGACCGCCATCTTCTCAAGCAGGAGTCCGAGGCGTTTGCGAAACAGAAGGGGGCGCACAGCGCTCCGCCCGCGCGGTTGAAGACGCTCTCGGACGGCATCACCGAGCGGGAGCAGCGCTTGAAGCAGCTCGACGAGCAGGTCACGCGGGAGCTCGCCTACCTGCCCAACATCCCGCACGCCTCGGTGCCCTCCGGCGATGCGAAGGCAAACCAGGTCGTGCGCACCATCGGGCAAAAGCCGGCGCACGCGTTTGCCACCAAGACGCACCTGGAGCTGGCCGAGCGGCTAGGACTGCTCGATTTGCCGCGCGCCACCAAGATGACCGGCTCGCACTTCCCGCTGTTTACGGGGCAGGGAGCCAGGCTTGAGCGCGCGCTGATCAACTGGATGCTGGACGTCCAGACCAAGGAGCACGGCTATACGGAGATCGCCCCGCCGCTGCTCGTCAACCGGGCCTCGATGTTCAGCACCGGCCAGCTGCCCAAGTTCGAGGAGGACATGTACCGCCTCAAGGACGACGACCTGTTTCTCATTCCGACCGCCGAGGTGCCGATCACGAATTTGCACCGCGATGAGATCCTCGACGGCGCGCAGTTGCCATTGAAATATACGGGGTATACCGCCTGCTTCCGGCGGGAGGCAGGCTCCTATGGGAAAGAGACGCGCGGGCTGGTGCGGGTGCACCAGTTCGATAAGGTCGAGCTGGTGAAGTTCGCCGCCCCGGAACGCTCCTACGAGGAGCTGGAGGAGCTGACCGGACATGCGGAGACGATTCTGCAGCGGCTGGGGCTGCACTACCGCGTGGTCGCGCTGGCGGGGGGCGATCTGAGCTTCGCCTCGGCCAAGACGTACGACCTGGAGGCCTGGGCGCCCGGCTTGAACCAGTTTTTGGAGGTCTCCAGCTGCAGCAACTTCGAGGCATTCCAGGCGCGGCGCGCGAACATCCGCTTTCGCGATCCATCGACCAAGAAAACCGCGCACGTGCATACGCTCAACGGCTCAGGCGTCGCGCTCGCCCGCACGCTGATCTGCCTGCTGGAGACGCATCAGCGCGCCGACGGGCACGTGGCCATTCCGGAGCCGCTGCGCCCGTATTTCGATGGTAAAGACGTTCTCTAAGCTGGCCGCAGCGCTCGGCCGCCTGATCAAGGTGGCGATGGTGGCCGTCGTCGTCCCCGCCGCCGTGGGGCTGTTCCAGGGATTGCGCGAGCAACTCGACATCGCCACCCTCTCGGGCGGCACGTTCCGCGAGTGGATCGGTTGGGGACTCATCACGTACGTCGTGGTGCATCTGATCTTGTACCGGCCCGTGGCGGTGTTCCAGGTGAGCCGGCGGCTGTTTGCGACGATCGCCGTGTGGCTCTTCGGCGGCCAGGTCGCCAGCATGGAAGGCGGGCCGGATGGCGGCGGCGCCAAAGGGTCCAAGAAAGGCAAGGGGTCAAAAGGAGCGGCCAAGGTGGAGGGCTCTCCGCTGGTGGCGTTCAGCCCGTACGTGATCCCGCTCTATACGATGTTAGTGTGCGCCGGCGGCTGGCTCGCCAGCCGGTGGATCGATCGACGGTGGCTTGACGGGACGCTGGGATTTCTCGTGGGGGCGACCATCGCGTTTCACTGGGTGATGACGGCGGATGACCTGCAGCAGCAGCGCGAGCAGTGGCATTTGGAAACGTATCTGCTGTACGTCGGCCTCGTGTTCTTGCTGACATTGATCATCGGGGGCGCATGCCTGCCGTGGGTGACGCCGGAGTTTTCCTTCGTCCGCGCCCTCTCCACCGGGCTGGCCCATACGCAGGCGATCTATACTGCGCTGCTGGATCAGCTGTTTGCGATATGATGGCGAATCGGGAGGAGTGGCTGAGTGGTCGAAAGCGGCGGTCTTGAAAACCGTTGGCCACGCAAGTGGCCCGTAGGTTCGAATCCTACCTCCTCCGCCATTTAACAATGCTTGGAGAGGTGGCTGAGCGGTTGAAAGCGCTGGTCTCGAAAACCGGTAGGGCTGTAAGGCCCTCGAGAGTTCGAATCTCTCCCTCTCCGTTCTTTACGGGACCTGCACAACCCGGTACACTGGTCGCGGCCCGGGTCTGAACGATATTGGGAGAGGTGTCTGAGCGGTTGAAAGAGCACGCTTGGAAAGCGTGTAGCTACCCTAAAGGTGGCTCCCGGGTTCGAATCCCGGCCTCTCCGTTGATTTCGCCATCGAGCAGATGAACGCTGTCGCGCCCATAGCTCAATTGGATAGAGCGTCGGCCTGCGGAGCCGAAGGTTAGAGGTTCGATCCCTCTTGGGCGCACCATTTGATCGTCACGATCAGGAGCCACGCGCGCGCATGACCACCCCCAAACCGGACGAAGCGTATATGCGGGAAGCGCTCAAGGAAGCCGAGCAGGCGCTGGCGGCCAAGGAGCGCCCGATCGGGACGGTGATCGTCCATGGCGGACAGGTCATCGCCCGCGCGCACCATCAGGTGAAGCTGCTGCGCGACCCCACCGCCCACGCGGCGATCATCGCCATCACCCAGGCCGCGAATGCGCTGCAGTCGGACCAGATCACCGAAGCGGTCGTCTACGTCACGCAGGAGCCCTGCGCGATGTGCACCGGCGCGCTGCTGCTCAGCGGGGCGGCCCGCGTCGTCTTCGGCACGCCGGATCCCAAACGGGGCGCCTGCGGCTCCGTGGTGGATCTGACGAGCAACGAGCGGATCAACCGCCGGATGGTGGTCGTGAAGGACGTGCTCGCGGGCGAATGCGCCGCCCTGCTGCGCAAAGGGGCCGCCGGCATTCACACGTAAGTGATGAACACTATGCGGGAGAGGTAGCCAAGTGGTCGACGGCGGCGGTTTGCTAAACCGCTGTACGGGTGAAAGCCTGTACCGAGGGTTCGAATCCCTCCCTCTCCGCCAGTTTTGACATAAGAGACTCAATGGCCCACCAAGCCTTAGCCCGTAAGTACCGCCCGCAGGCGTTCGACGACCTGATCGGACAGCCGCACGTCACCGCCACGCTCGTGCGCGCGCTGGAGAGCAAGCGCTTAGCGCAGGCCTATCTGTTTACCGGCCAGCGGGGCGTAGGCAAAACCTCTGCGGCGCGCATCCTGGCCAAGTGCCTCAACTGCGAGAAGGGGCCGACTGCCAAGCCCTGCGGTCGCTGTGCGAGCTGCACCCAGATCGCGCAGGGCAACAGCCTCGATGTGATCGAGATCGACGGCGCCTCCAACCGCGGCATCGACGAGATCCGCAACCTGCGCGAGAGCGTCCCCTTCGCCCCGACGAGCGGCTCCTTCCGCGTCTACATCATCGACGAAGTGCACATGCTGACGCTGGAGGCGTTCAACGCGCTGCTCAAGACGCTCGAGGAGCCGCCGGCGCACGTGAAGTTCATCTTCGCCACCACCGCCGTCTACAAGGTGCCGCCAACCATCCTCTCGCGCTGCCAGCGTTTCGACTTCCGCCGCATCGAGGCCGCCACGGTCGTCGAGGTGCTCAAACGGGTGGCCAAGGCGGAGCAGATTCAGGCCGATGAGCCCGCCCTCTACGCGGTTGCCCGCGCCTGCGAGGGCAGCCTGCGCGACGCCGAAGTCGTGCTCGAGCAGCTGAGCAGCTTCGTCAAGGGCGAGGTGCACGAGGCCGATGTCACCGAGCTGCTGGGCACCGTGGAGTCGGAGGCGCTCATCGCCTGGGCGCAGGCGATCCTCGATCACAACCCCACGGAGGCGCTCCTGGCGCTGAACCGGCAAATGCGCCAGGGTCGCGAGCCCGTGCAGCTGCTCACCGGCCTGCTGCACCACTTCCGGAACTTGCTCATCGTGCGCGCCATGGGTGAAAGCGCCTCACAAGGGGAGGGGCTCACACGGCTGTTGGATGAGCCGCCGGAGCGCTTAAAACGGCTCGAGGCGCAGGCGCAAGGCAGCACGACCCAGGAGCTGTTGCTCCTGCTGCAGGTGCTTGCCGGCGGCTATGAGCTGATCCGGCGCAGCGCGATGGGACAGACGATCCTGGAACTGTTGTTGATCAAGCTTGCGACCCGCGAAGCCTGGCAGTCGCTCGATGAGATCAGCCGGAGGCTTGAGCAGATGAGCGGCGGACCGGTCGGGCCGGTTGCGCGTCCCGCTCCGTCGGTTGCCCCGGTTGCGTCCGCTCGACCATCGATCGCACCGCGTGAAGCTCCCGCAAGCCTCTCCACTGGGGAACCCCTTGCGCGCGACGCCGCACCCGCGCAAGCGACCCTGCGGACGCCGGAGGCGGTTGCGGCCATCTGGCCGGCATTTCTGGATCGGCTCGGCGCGCAGAAGATGTCGCTGGCCGCTTACCTGGCGGATGCGCAGCCGGTCGCGCTTGAAGAGGGCGTGCTGACCGTGGGGCTGCCGGCGTTTGCGCTGCACCTGGAGGTGTTGGGGCTGGCGGAGAATCGTCGCCTCATCGACCGGATCCTCAGCGAGCTCTCGCAGCGCGCCATCACCGTGGAGTACGCCACGCTGCCGGAGTCGGCTGCGCCTGCGGCCCAGTCGGCTGCCGCCTCGGCCGCCCGGGAGGACATGCCGCCGGTCGTACGGGACATCGTGGACCTTTTTAACGCGACCATCGTCACCAAGCCCCGCCCGTCATGACGAGCTACGCCCGGCCGCTGATGCGGTTGCTCGAGGCGCTGGAGAAGCTGCCCGGCGTGGGTCCCCGCTCGGCCGAGCGCATCGCGTTTTACCTGCTGCGCACCTCGCGCGATGAGGCGCGCCAGCTCGCCCAGGCGGTCGCTGACGTGAAGGACCACCTGCGCTTCTGCGAGGTCTGCTTCAACCTCAGCGAGACGCCGCGCTGCACCATTTGCCAGGATCCCTCCCGCGACCCCTCGGTGCTGTGCGTCGTCGAGGAGCCGAAGGATGTGCTCTCCATCGAGAAGACCGGCGCCTTCCGCGGGCTGTATCACGTGCTGCTGGGGGCGATCGCGCCGCTGGAGGGCATCGGGCCAGAGCTGCTCAAGATCGATGAGCTGCTGCACCGGTTGTCGGATACGGTGGTGCAGGAGATTATCGTGGCCACCGACGCCGACAAGGACGGCGAGACGACCGCCGCACACCTCTCCCGGCTGCTGCGCGACCGGGGCGTGCGCGTGACCCGGATCGCCTCAGGGATCCCTGTCGGCAGCCATCTGGAATACGCCGATCAGGCGACGCTTGCCCGCGCCTTAGAGGGCCGGCGCGAGCTGTGATAGAATAACGGTTCTTTTTGACAACCAGATTATTCCCCGGTAGCTCAGTTGGTAGAGCGGCTGACTGTTAATCAGCATGTCCCTGGTTCGAGTCCAGGCCGGGGAGCCAATCAAACGGCCCAGAGCGGATGTTCCCTCCATCGAGGGACTCCGCTCTGGTCGTTTATGGCCGCCTTTTCTTGGCTAGCCGTGATCAACGGCTGCGGCGGGGCCACCATCAGCTTCCTTGAAATAGTATTGTGGCACTGGAATTCCCCGGTGGAGGCGGACTGGCAGAAGCAGCGGGAGTTGTGGCAGACAGCTCTGGCGAGTCACTAACTTACCTCTGCAGCAGAATACCCCACCCCCGAACGTCGCGGCCATCTAGTAGCAATTTAACGCATTCCACGCCCTTTTTACTGCTAAATAATTAGTTGACAGGATTTGTACAGTGTGATAGATTTTAAACTCTTACAAGGGGGTGAATATGACGTCTTCAGATAAAAGGGACAGATTTAAGCGTCTAGCAACATTAAGGACGAAGAACGTTCTAAGAGCTCTCAAGGTATTGGGCAATTGTGCAAATTCAAATGCCTATGAATACTCAGCCAAGGAAATCGAATTAATCTTCGGAGTGATCGAAAAGCAACTTCGATCAGTAAAAGGAAAGTTTCAAGCAGTAGGCGAAGATAAAATAGAATTTAAATTGTAGCCAACTCTCAAGGATACCGAATGCCTACCCCGAGATACGAATTCGCGCACCAAGGATCATCGCGCGATGATGGGTTTAATGATGGTGGCACCATTCAGTTTGATCAGGATATACCAAAATCTGTTGCACGAGAATCCATCCAAAATATTCTAGATGCAAGAGATAAGAACCTGAAAAAGCCAGCTCTTGCAAAATTCGACCTCATGTATATAAAGCCGCAAGAAGTCCTCGAGCATAAACAATTATTGCAGATTTTGAAGGCCTGCATTAAATCATCGAGAGATCACATTCAAAGCAGCAGATATTTCCTGAACGCTGTCCAGCATCTTGAAAGCCATCGAGAGATCCCAGTCCTTCGAATTAGCGACTTCAATACTGTTGGTTTGACAGGGTCCGATGACGATCCTTATGGGAATTATCGGAATTTTCTGAAGTCCGCTGGCTCAACTAACAAGGTCGGTGGTATAGGAGGATCGTTAGGATCGTTTGGCTTAGGCAAGGCAGCTTTAGTTGCCGCCTCTTCGTTTAGAACCATATTTGTTTCGAGTCATTTTGGTGGGAATGGCAGATCGTCCGGGAGTCTTTTTCAGGGTATGTCCTGCTTAATATCTCACGAACTGAATGGTGTTAGATATCGCGGAATTGGATCCTTCGGTCTGCCAGGTGAGAGGCCCATTCGACAAGAAAGCCTTATTCCGTCATCGTTCTACCGATCCCAGAACGGAACTGATATTTATATTCTTGGACTTCGTGGGTATAAACACTGGAAAGAAGACATGACTGGGAGAATACTGGATCATTTTTGGCTCGCTATTCAAAAAGGTGATTTAGAAGTTGAAATTGAAGGCACGAAAATCGATTCAAAGAATATCGAGTCAAACATCCTCAACTTCTTCGATCTTGAAGACGTCTACAGAAAAGATGAGCAAAACCCGATCCCGTATTTTCTGGCTTATAAAAAGGGGCAGCTATTTGAGAAAACCCTTCCAACAATCGGAAAAGTCCGGTGCCGTATTCTGTCCGCTGAAGGATATCCCAATCAGATGTATTGTGTAAGATCCACTGGTATGAAAATCGAACAAAGAGATTTTCGGAGTGTTGTTCAATATGCGGGGGTATTTGAGTGTGACAATGAGAAAGGCAATGAGATTCTTAAGCTCCTGGAACCTCCAAACCATGACAAATGGAGTTTAAATAATTCCAACGCAAAGGACCCAGAGGGAGAACCTCTTCCCGAAGCAAAGAAGGCCTATGAAGAGTTTTATAGATTTTGCAGAGAGTGCGTTTCCTCGTTAATTCATCGTAATGATAGAGAGGCTCTTTCAATCGGAGGCCTGGAAAGATATCTTCATTTGCCTTCTGCCGCAGAAGAGATCATGGACTCCATTCTAGAGGCCGAGCTAGATAAAACTAAAATATCAGATCATGAAACTGGTTCCGAAGGTGGGTTTATGGATGAACAGCGTCCGACTGTAACGCCGCCACGCAAGCTGAGTGTTACTAACAAGAAGGACTCCGGTGATACTGATGGAGGTAAAGCGATTACGTTAAAGCCAGGGGATAACCCACCTCCACCGAAAAAAGGAGGTCGGAAAGGAACGAAGATTGGTTCAGAGGGGGCTGAAACGGGTTCTGAGGGCGAAGGTGAGGAGAAGATTTGGCTAGCTGCTGATGCAAAGCATAGAGCTTTTGTCGTTGAGGATAAAGATAGCGGTGCTCAGCACGTGATTTATATTCGGGGAACTAAAAACAAAGAGTATTTCGTGCGGTTGATGGTAGGTACTGATGATAATTATGCAAAGATTCCAATTGATTCAGTAGTCGACATGCGTTCACAAAAAGCACTGTTATTCAGCGACAACCTAATTCGTGAAGTAACGACAGATGCTTCTGGAACAGCACAAATTGCTGTTAAGTTTAAAGACGGCCAGCAATATTCACTTAATGTAGGTATCTATGAAGGTTAATAACTTATCTTTCCCATACCCAATTCTGGGATCAAATGACGATGTTGCGGGGTCATACAAAATCGACGGACCCTACATAAGCCGCTCACCAGAAACAATCAAATTAACACTGAGCCATGTTCTAAGAAATCACGACATCCAACAATATGTGGATACCGGCAGCGCAGAGTTTATGGTCGAACTATCTTGCTCGAAAACGTTTTTCAGAAAAGCCTATTTCAGCTCAACACCCGATCACGCCATAGAAATTCCTGAGAGTCACCTGCGAGATCAAGTAGTTGTAAGTTTCTACGTCGTTGCTAGAACAGATATCAACGGGTATTTGCCTAAGACCGCACATAGTGATTATGCTGGCCATAGTTTTGCACTAAAGAAAGGAGACCTGCTTGCGTATGCAGGCAACACTCAATTCTCAGCACTAAAGCAATGGTTATCGAGTAATGCAGTTGGGAATTTCATGGAAATTATAGATGGTGAGTTTCAAAATGGGCCGATGAAGATTGATCTCAATTCAGAGAAAATCTCGATTCAGCTATCAACGACCGATTATGATAAATATTCCCTTTTGGGGTCGGGAAGATTTGACCATATTTTCCACTCTGCCATTGTTCTCCCAGCGCTAATGTTTGCTCTGAGCCAATTCATAGAAGCTAAGGACCAATTTGAAGGGCGAGCGTGGGCTGCCGTGATAGAAGATCGCATGCAAAATGATTCTAAGCTGAACAAGATAAATTGGATTCCAGAGAACGTCCCTCTTATCGCACAGCAGATACTGGATAATCCCTTTAATAGAACTCTAAATGCGATGACACAAATTGCCGAGGACAACGGATAAGACATGATAGCTCAGCCTATTTTCAAATCATCGGCAATTAGCCAGATGAGGGCAAGAATCAGAAGTAATCTGAAGTCATATTTAAGTGGAGAGTGGAAGTTTAACAAAGAGGATCTCCTGGTAAAGAAGAACCTCAAGCAGCTGGACATTAAGAAAATAAAGTTTCTGGATCCGCAAGGTTCTGGACAAATGAGCCATGATTGCGAGAACGCCATTGCTCTTTTTGAGTTCTGGAAGGAGATGGATCCGACACAAGCGACAGATCTGCGTCTCTGGACTTTCTTATGTCACGGTCCATTCATGCAGTATCTTCGTAAGCGGCGCCCCATCGAAAACGTGCCTGATGGCAACAAGGAAAATCACATATTGGATCATTGGTTCGTCTTGAACCCAGGACCCAATGCATTGAAGACAAACGATCTTTTCCTTTTTTGGTGGGGTACATACATTACCCATGATCCCGATCGAAAAGATCCCTACCAACTGACCAAGGAACTATTCTCTATGCTTGATTATACTCGCCACCTGTTACCTGGATCGCAGGGGAGGAGTCGGGAATTTACACATGCTGTGTTGGAATATGTTATCGAGAACCCGCAGTTGTTCTCAAGCTTCAAAGAAGGAAAGGTTCGTCTTATTATGAGAAGACTAAACTTTATCGCTGGCTACCGAACGTTAATATCTCTCAATAAGGAAGAGATAAAGAAGCTAATCGAGTCTTTTAGAGCTGACATACAGGGAGTAAAAGCAAAAGACACTTGATGAGAAAAGTAGTTGGCGTAGATCTGTTTTGCGGTGCAGGAGGCATTACCTTGGGAATGAGACGTGTTGGTATAGACGTCCGGTTGGGTGTTGATAGGGATATACGATTTCAAAAAACCTACGAAGTAAACAACCCTAAATCACGTTTTCTTTCAGTTGATATCAGCAAACTAACAGGACGAGAAATATTGGAACTAATTGATATTAAGAACAACGAAGAGTTTATATTAGCCGCATGCGCTCCCTGTCAGCCATTTAGTGCTCATAATAAGAAGAACGTATTTCGGGGATATCATGATGACAGAGGAAATCTATTATCCGAAGTGAGTAGGATTATTGAGGAGTTGAAGAGGAAACCAGATTTTGTTTTTGTTGAGAATGTTCCCGGGTTAGGTGATATGCGATATCCAGTATTTGAACAGTTCGAAGACGTTCTTTACAGACTGCAATATACATGCGTCAGCGATACGGTTGATGCCGCAAGATACGGGGTGCCTCAGCATAGAAAACGATTCATCCTTATGGGCAAGAAGGGGATAACACATTTATCGTTTCCAGATACTACGCATGGGCCAAACAAAGAGCAGTATGAGACCGTTGGTAATTATTTGAGGGGACTCCCGCCGATTAAGGCTGGCGGTAAAAGTCCGGCTGTTCCCAACCACAGTTGCAGAAATTTAAGCGAATTAAATCTAAAGAGGATAAGAGCTATCCCAAAAGATGGGGGCAGCAGGATCTCGTTTAGTAAAGAGTTGGTTCTAAAATGTCATACGGACGAGTCAGCGGGACATAAAGATGTCTATGGTCGTATGTCTTGGGATAGACCAGCCCCGACCATCACAACAAGATGTATTTGCCTATCTAACGGGCGATTTGGGCACCCCACTCAGGATAGGGCCATATCTGTGAGAGAGGCGGCCAGACTTCAGACATTTCCAGATAACTATATTTTCTATGGAACAAGTCTGGATTCACAGGCGGCCCAGATTGGGAATGCTGTGCCGGTTAAACTGGCCGAGGTATTCATTCGGCATTTAATCCAAAGCTGATATCGGCTCTCGTAGAGACAGAGAAAGTTCATATGTTCTGAGTTGATGCCCAGAAGATCGAAGGAACAAGTAAGTTTTAATATGTCTCGAATAAAATCTCGAGACACTTCTATTGAAAAGCTGCTCAAGAAATCCCTCCGGAAACATCGCATTCGCTTTCGAACTAATTTAAGGTGGATATTCGGGACACCAGATTTTGTAATTCGTGACGCGCGTGTAGCAATATTCTGCGACAGCGCTTTTTGGCATGGCTACAAGTTTAAACGCACAAAACGTCACAACTTTAAAACGCACAAAGCATTTTGGGAAAATAAGATCCAAAATAACATAAGACGCGATAAGGTCGTGAACTCAAGATTAAAAGCGCAGGGATGGAAAGTACTCCGTTTTTGGGACTTTGAGTTAAAAAACAACGCAGCCAATTGTATTCTTCAAGTCAAGAAAGCTGTCAGGTCACGAGCTGTTTAGGGAAGCCGAATAAGATCACCTGGAAATTGTGTACCTAGTTGGGAAGAATTAGCCACTGAGATGTCTCCTGTGAGGAAGATTCCTCGGCTGTGCCGTTTCGAACCTGTGGTTGCAGCAGTAGCGCTTCTGATCAGCTGCAGTTTTCTCTGGAGCCGGGAGGCCTTCGCCTACCCTGAAACCCATCCCCCATTCCCAGCCAGCCAACCCGCGCCCTATCCTACCCTCAAAGCTGAGGCGGTCATCGGCTACGCAGCGGAGGCTCCATTCGAGGAAGGACCAATTCGGATCAGCACCAGTCCTGAACGCGAGAAGGTAGGGCGAGTCACTGAGGTTTTGGTGAACGGTCAGTCCATTTTCGATACGGCTACTGCCAATCCGGACTTCTATTTCCAATTAGGCTCCAGGGTCTTCTATACCGACCTGACCGGCGATCACCGCAAGGACATCTTGATCCTGAGTTACCCGGGAGCCAATGGGGTTGGGGCCTGGATTGAAATGGCAGATCTGTTGATTGCCCAGCCCGATGGCACCTACAAACATGTGAGCTTCGAAGCCTACGCGGCAAGCCCAGAGGATTTCATCGATGTGAACGGCGATGGCCGCTACGAGATGCTTTGGGTCAATTACTACTTCGAGGGCGGTCACTCTTACTGGGTGTATCGGATAGTTAAGATTGGGGACGACGGACTGCAACTCAATGACCAACTGACCCCTAACTTCCCCAAGATCATCTGGTTCACCGAGAAGCCGAACGACAAGCCAACCCAGAAGTTGACCGCAGCTGAGCGTGAGGATCTGATCCGGCAATCCACGGAAAAGTGGCAGGACACTTATCGCTAATGCCATGGTCGACACTATCGAAAGCTTGATTGTTTACTGCCGGGAGAACAAACGAGTCTGCCCTAAGCCAATTCCTTGGAAAAAGCTCTGGGAATTGTTGCCGAACCGTAAGCGGCTTGGTCTCGGTTGGGAGCCGCCGTTACCACTGATTCTAGCAGCTTGGCATGAGACGCCAGCAATGCTCAAGATGCTTCGGCTTGAAGAGCATATCAGGTGGGCAGATAAGCATGGCTCATTGAGCGAGGTCGCTAGCTTTCTACGAGGCTTGAAAGAAGAAGAGTGGTATCACGTAGGAGAATAGTCTATCTGATGCTGATTCACCTGGAGCATCACCTGTCTTCATGACGGACTCCTTCAAGCTCACCGTGAGTCATTATTTCAGATACCTATATGGAGGAGTACTAGGATGCTTTGTCGCATGCGCCCTTTATCCCGATCTAATCGCGTATATCAAAGACCTTGATGTAGCATCAGCGGCATTGGTCGCGCTTGCTTTTGGAGTGCTACTTTATATGTTGTATCGACCTACAATTGGATGGGCGTTTGACCAAATTCATCTCCACGAGCACCGACGGGACGAATGCATCTTCGCCTACCTTGAAGACACCTTCAAGGTTGGCAAGCGTGAGTGCATTACGGCTTTTCGTGTATTACGAGATAGTGCATTGGAGGAAAATGCGTTGAGTTCTCTTGAAATAGGCCATGCAGAAATACACGTTTTATATCTAACGTTCACGTTATGTTTAGCGCCAGCTGTCATTTTGTTTCTACGACACGACCCTATGTGGAAACCTGTTCTCCTTCTTGGATTGATGTCAGTTTTCTTTGGTTACCGGCGAGATTTAAGTCTTTGCAAAGAAGAACGTTTTAGAACTGAAATATTGCGAGACAAGTATGGGGAAAAACTGGATGCTCTATTAAGACCTCTGTCACAAAGGGGGGTTCCTCAACAACCTCGTGGGAAATTGAGCGCTACAAAATCAAGATCATCGGCAGATTTGAGTAAGATTCACGAACCGAGGCGGACATCGGCAACGGGTTCTCAGGGATTCCTACCCTTGGTTGGCAGGTTCTCAGAGGGCTGTTGGAACATATTGCAGGGGTTTCTATCAAGAATCTCGCAACTGGTAACGCTGGTAGCAATGAACTTCTCGCTGCCCATGTTTCTCATAACTCTTGGGTGTCTTATCCTCCTCTTATGGAATCATCGTGCTCCCCAAGCACCCGCATGGATTGCGACGTCTCTTTCAATTGCTTGTGGAGGTGGCATTTCTCTATTAGCCATACGGGATCGAATCTCAAATGACCGATATATTGTCGGCATGGCGTTGTTCTTCGTGGTTGTACCCGCAATAGTTGGATGCTGGGCGACCCTTAGAGCAGAGTCTTACGAGACACGGCTAACTTTCGCAACGCTCATTGACACTAAAAAAGGCGCAATTACTTCAGGGCATTCAGGCATTACAGGTCTCGATGCCTACCATACGCAGATTCGAGAACTAATCAATTCAAGACTCGAGCTACAAGATAGCGGTAAGCAGCTACCGGTTGAGGAAAGGCTAAACCAAATACACGGTCTTACTTCCTCAATGCACTTAGCAGATGCACTCATGTTAAATCAGATAGGACTCATTTTTACGAGAGATTGGAGAGTTAAGGTCATCAGAGATAATGTTATGCAGATCAATGCCTTGCAGGTTCAGCCTTTAAGGCCTAGGAGAGCTGGAAGAATATGGAGAAGGGCCGATCTAATCAAGGTCTTTCCCAGAAATCCATTCATAAATGAAATGCCAGTGGAGTTTCAGTTCGTATTACCACATAGGATGAGGATTTATACCGATTCCATTGAGGGCTGGCCAGATCATGCGCTGATCTTCGAGGATGGCTATTGTAAGATTCGGTTTGAGCCAAGGGGCAGGATTGGTTCTCGGCCCCCGGTACAAGATGGGGTTAACTCAGACTTAATGTGGAGCAACCTCGATATCGATATTCAAGTAACATTCTTTGGTTGGCGTGTGGGGACTCAAGGTACTGTAGAGAGGAAACAGTGGGTGCAGACCCTCCTAGAGCAGCTACGCACTCCAACGGCGATTCCTTTGTGGCTTGCGACGAGTCCTGAATGAATCAAGCCTGGTTTGAAATGAAGGATGTGCGTCCTCGGTGGCTAGATGCCTCGGTATGGATCCCGCTAAGAGAGGTTAACGCTATAGACAAAAGCGGGCGTTTTGGGTTTTCCGGATTTAAAGAGGACTTCTACGGCGTAGGCACCATAGCAGTGCCTGCAGAAAAGAAAGAGGCAGTAAAGAAGAAAGGATGGTCGGACATTGGGATCAGTCATAGCCAGCGTCCTTATGTTCAGGAAGGTAGATATATCCCGTCCGATACCTACGAAGACTATCAAGGTATGTTTAGCGGAGTCCACTTCGTTTTAGAACAGACCCTCAATGGAGCTGAGAATAAAGAATGGCATTTACACCAAGATCTAGTTATTGGTTTAGGTCTGAAGAGAGAAGGCGACACATGGGTATGCCCAGATGAAGGATACATTGACGTTGTTCGGCTGAAAAGAACAAGCCAAGGCGCCCCATGGCTTATTGAAATCCGAGCGGAATATTTGAAAGACTACCTTTGTGGGCGAGGTATGGCACTTTACGCAACATCATATAGACAGCGTACGTTCATAGCAGAAGACGCCAGCCATATTAGCTGGCTGCTAAAGCCGTCGACAGAGACCACCGACCATGACAGATGGGAAGGGCAGGTTATGGAGATTCACGAAGGCGGTGAACCGTTTGGTACAGAGGTTGCCGTATTTCACGCCTCTAGGACTGATGTCCATCCAAAAGAAGACGTTCCTGTGCTTGGTCCGCCCACAGACGCAAACATAGAGTCAAGGTCCTGGACCAAAGGGTTCAAGGGGCGAAAACTTTATCGTATTAGTGGAGAGCTGTGGAGAAACGAATGGGTTGAACCGGCGAAAACAAGTCCTCGAATAAGGGGCGATAAGGTTTCTTCAGAAGTCTCGTTCATTATCGATGCGGAAGGCACAAGAGAAAAATCCGAAGCTCTTAAAGAGTCTGGCAGGTGGCTTTGGTTTAGACCTAATGTCATTATGGCCTTGGCCCACCAGCGTGGAGGATCGCTGGGTTGGTATACAAAGGATACTGGTCAGGTGAAATGCTCTCCTGATTATCCGGTTCACTTTGGTGTTAATTCGATCGGACTCGTTAACGTCTATGCAAAGGATATAGCACTACTTCCCGAGTGGCAGCAAAGAATATGGGTTGGGCACAATTTAGGTCCTGAGGGTGGAGTATCGGAGGAGCTTCTCGCTTCGCAGGTTAAAGCCGTTCCCGCTGACACACAGGCGCCAGAAGAATATCTACCTAAGGGGCTCAAGCTACTCAATAGCATCTCGGTAGAAGAGTTAGGGTTTGCCCTGCTTAGGGAGCACGAAGAGAAAGAGGAGATTCTAACTCGTACTCATCGATTTCGAGCTATAGATAAAGTTGGATTATTTTCCCTCGCAAAAGATCTAGCTAGGTTGACCGCCGATTCCTTAGATACAGTAGCGATGCAAAAGGTCGTTGCCCCACCCAAGGGGGTTAAGTGGGGATCTCTCAAAGCTCTTGAGAATTTGCTCGCGAAAAAAAGTGACGCAAAAATGGCGAGAGCTTTGACGGGTCCACTGGTCGGGATATATGAACTTAGGCATGCCGATGCGCATTTACCGAGTAGTGAGAACAATGAGGCGCTGGCATTAGTTGGAGTTGATCAGTCGCTGCCGAGTATCATTCAAGGATATTTGTTATTGAATACATGTGTAACTTGCCTATACGAAATCATAGACATTCTTAGGCCCAGGCGAACGGCGTCCACCTGACATTTATCTTCGATCAGGAATTTTGAGAGATTTGACCGAATACCGTAACTAGGTTGTAACCAGCAGCATCGATTTCGTGAAAAGTCGTGCAACGGTGAGTTTAGCCCAACACCTCGATCCGCTTGTCGCACCACCACTTGCCGGTGATCCGAATCCGAAGCTCGAGCCACAGCAGCGCGCTTTGAGCCATCACTCCGGGGAGCCATCCAAACGGCTCAGAGCGGATGTTCCCTCGATCGAGGGGCTCCGCTCTAGTCGTTTGTAGCGCAGGCAGGCGCCAGACCTCGAGGGTTCACTACTTCTGCATGAGCGCCTTCTTCACCAATTAGCGGAGAAGGTGCTTTTTTGTGGATTGGTCCCTCCCATCATCACCTCCTCGAAGTCCTCTTTAGCCCTTCGTGCTCAGTCTTAACGATTTCTTTACGTCACGCATCCCCCTCTTAACAGCATTTTAACCTCCTCCTGCGGTAGAGTTAACTCACACACGCGGGGGAGGCATGCGTATGAACCGGTTGAGATGGAGAATGTCAGTTGTGACTCTGGGCAGCTTGGTCGCTTCGCCGGCCTATGCGGTGGTGCCTCCGTCCACGGTGTCGGGACCATCGCCAACAGGAATGAGCCCTCTGAACGTGCTCCTATACGGCTCGATTGTCATTATGCTCTGCGGGCTGTTCGTGGCCGCCGCGGCCCTGATTGTGCGTCTGATCATGGAACTCTTTCGACGGTGAGCCTGCAATGAATGCGAGGAGAAATCGGAGGCTGTTATGGATCTGATGATGCTGGGGCTTGTCGTGTTGCTTGTGGGAAGCACCCTCGGACTGATCGCGCTGTGCGCGAAGTTGTGAGGAAGCGCTGATGACTGCTATCTATTGGATCGGTGGACTCGTGTCGTTGCTCCTGCTGATTTATCTTCTTGTGGCGCTCCTGAAACCAGAGCTGTTCTCATGACGATGAATGCATTCATCCAATGCGGAGTTTATCTCGGCGTGCTCCTCGCCCTAGTGCCGCCACTGGGCCGCTACATGGCGAGGGTCTACGAGGGCAAACGGCCAGGGCTGGCCAAGTTGCTGCGCCCATTCGAGCTGCTGATCTACCGTCTCTCCGGCGTGCGGGAGCAAGAGGAGATGAGTTGGAAGACCTATGCGGTGGCGATGATGCTGTTCAACACCGTGGGCTTGCTGGCCGTCTACGCGTTGCAGCGGTGCCAGGCAGTGCTGCCATGGAATCCCATGGTGCTGCCAGCGGTGTCGCCGGACTCGTCGTTTAACACGGCCGTCAGCTTTGCGACGAATACCAACTGGCAGGGCTACGGCGGTGAGACCACCATGAGCTACCTGACCCAAATGGCGGGGCTCACCGTCCAGAATTTCGTCTCCGCGGCTGCGGGTATGGCCACGCTGGTCGCACTGATTCGCGGGTTTGTGCGCAAGCAGGTCCAGGTGATCGGCAACTTCTGGGTCGACATGGTGCGCAGCACGCTCTATATCCTGTTGCCCTTATCGGTCGTGCTGGGCCTCGTGCTGGTCTCGCAGGGGGTTGTGCAGACCATGAAGCCCAGCGCGACGGTACAGCTGCTTCAGCCGACGCAGGACGCTAATGGCCAGCCGGTGACCGAGCAGACGCTTGCGGTCGGTCCGGCCGCCTCGCAGGTCGCGATCAAGCAACTGGGGACCAACGGCGGGGGCTTCTTCAATGTCAACTCCGCCCATCCGTTCGAGAACCCCACGCCGCTGTCGAACTTTCTGGAGTCGCTCGCGATCCTCGTGATTCCGGCGGCGCTGTGCTACACCTTCGGGATCCTGATTGGCGACCGTAGGCAAGGATGGGCACTTTTGGCCGCCATGACGCTGATCTTCCTTCCATTCCTGGGAATGTGCGTGTCATCGGAGCAAGCCGGCAATCCGGTGTTCACGAAGCTGGGTGTTGATCAGGCGGCCGGGCCGCTTCAGCCCGGCGGCAACATGGAAGGCAAGGAGGCTCGCTTCGGCATCGTCAATTCCGCGATCTGGGCCACGGCCACGACCGCCGCCTCCAACGGGTCCGTCAATGCGATGCACGACTCGTTCACGCCGCTCGGCGGCCTCGTGCCGTTGTGGATGATCCAGCTTGGAGAAGTCGTGTATGGTGGGGTCGGTTCAGGACTCTATGGGATGCTGCTCTTTGCGATCATCGCGGTGTTCATCGCAGGGCTGATGGTCGGCAGGACTCCCGAATACCTCGGCAAGAAGATCGAGGCCTACGAGATGAAGATGGCGTCCATCGGCATCCTGGTGCCCTGTGCGGTCGTGCTCATCGGCACCGCCGTTGCGGTCGTCCATCCGCTCGGCAAGGCCACCATCTTCAACCCTGGAGCCCACGGGTTCAGCGAAGTGCTGTACGCGTTCTCTTCCGCAGGGAATAACAACGGCAGCGCGTTTGCCGGCCTTGGAGCGAATACGCCCTTCTATAACACCGCGCTGGGCCTGGCGATGTTCTTCGCCCGGTACTGGATCGCCATTCCGACGCTGGCGCTGGCCGGGTCGCTGGCCAACAAAAAGCTGGTACCGGCCGGGTCCGGCACCCTGCCGACACACACCCCGCTCTTCGTGGTCTTTCTGGTCTTCACGGTGCTCCTGGTCGGCGCCCTGACGTTCTTTCCGGCATTGGCCCTGGGACCGATTGTCGAGTATCTGATGCTCCGAGGGGGTGCGTCATGAGCCGCGCCACGCACGTTCGTCCGATGTTCGACCCGGCCATCGTCCGGCAAGCGGTCATCGACTCCTTCAAGAAGCTCGACCCGCGGCATCAGGTCCGGAACCCGGTGATGTTCGTGGTCTGGGTCGGCAGCCTGCTCACCACGGGGCTCTTCATCCAGGCCTTGCTGGGCACCGGGGAAGCGCCAGCCGGGTTCATCCTGGCGGTCTCCGTCTGGCTATGGTTTACGGTCCTGTTTGCGAACTTCTCCGAAGCCATGGCCGAAGGCCGCGGCAAGGCGCAGGCTGCCACCCTGCGCAAAGCGCGGCGCGACATCCAGGCCAAGAAGCTGCAATCGCCACGCCGCGGCGCCAAGCATCAGCTCATGCCGGCGTCGTCCTTACGGAAAGGTGATGTCGTCCTGGTCGAAGCGGGCGAGCTGATCCCGATGGATGGAGAGGTCATCGAGGGTGTCGCGTCGGTCAACGAGGCGGCCATTACCGGAGAGAGCGCGCCCGTGATCCGCGAAGCTGGCGGGGATCGCAGCGCAGTCACGGGCGGCACGGCTGTCCTGTCCGACTGGCTGGTCATCCGGGTCACCTCCAACCCCGGTGAGACCTTCCTCGACCGCATGATTGCGATGGTGGAGGGCGCCAAACGACAGAAAACGCCAAATGAGATCGCGCTGAACATCCTGTTGGCGGGCCTGACGATCATCTTCCTGCTGGCCACGGTGACGCTGTTACCGTTCTCGCTCTTCAGTGTCGGAGCCGCCGGACAGGGCACGCCAGTGACCGTCACCGTGTTGGTTGCCCTGCTTGTCTGCCTGATCCCAACCACCATTGGAGGACTGCTGTCGGCCATCGGCATCGCCGGCATGGACCGGATGATCCAAGCCAACGTGATCGCCATGTCCGGCAGAGCCGTAGAAGCGGCAGGGGATGTGGACGTGCTGTTGCTCGATAAGACCGGCACAATCACCCTCGGCAACCGCCAGGCAGTGGCGTTCCTGCCAGTGGACAGTATCCCTCAGGATCGGCTGGCCGATGCCGCGCAGCTGGCGTCGCTCTCCGATGAAACGCCGGAGGGGCGCAGTATCGTGGTGCTGGCGAAGGAGCGCTACGGCATCCGGGAACGTCAGATTCACGAGCTGGGGGCCACGTTTGTCCCGTTCAGCGCACAGACTCGGATGAGCGGCGTTGACTTTGCCAATAGCCGGCGCATCCGCAAGGGTGCTGTCGATGCGGTGGAGGCCTACCTGAGCAAGGAAGGCGGCAGCTTGTCAGACGCCGTACGCGCCCACGTGGAATCGATTGCCAAGAGCGGCGGCACTCCCCTGGTCGTGGTCGATGGGACGACGGCGCTGGGCGTCATTCATCTCAAGGACATCGTCAAGGGCGGCATCAAGGAGCGCTTTGCCGAGCTGCGGCGGATGGGCATCAGGACGGTGATGATCACCGGCGACAATCCCCTGACGGCAACCTCAATCGCCGCCGAGGCCGGTGTGGATGACTTTCTCGCGCAGGCGACTCCGGAAAAGAAACTGGCCTTCATCCGAGAGCAGCAGCGTGGAGGCCGGTTGGTGGCCATGACCGGGGATGGAACGAATGACGCCCCGGCGCTTGCGCAAGCCGATGTCGCCGTCGCCATGAATACCGGCACCCAGGCCGCGAAGGAAGCGGGCAACATGGTGGACCTGGACTCCAACCCGACGAAGCTGATCGAGGTCGTGACGATCGGGAAGCAGCTCCTGATGACTCGGGGCGCGTTGACGACCTTCAGCATCGCCAATGATGTGTCCAAGTATTTCGCCATCATCCCGGCGGCATTCGTCGGCACGTATCCGGCCCTGAAGGCGCTGAACATCATGGGGCTGGCCACTCCAGCCAGCGCGATCCTCTCGGCAGTGATCTTTAATGCGCTGATCATCGTTGCGCTGATTCCGTTGGCGCTGAAGGGAGTGCGGTATCGGGCGCTGGGAGCGAGCCGTGTCCTGCGTGACCACTGCCTGATCTATGGCGCGGGCGGCCTGATCGCGCCCTTTATCGGTATCAAGCTCATCGACATGTTGCTTGTCGCATTGCACTTGGTGTAAGGAGGCGCGCCATGTTCATTCAACTCTCGATCGCGATTCGGTCGTTACTTGTGCTGACCTTGCTGACTGGTCTCGCGTATCCGTTGGCCATGACGGCCATCGCGCAGGGTCTCTTTCCACATCAGGCCAACGGCAGTCTGATCGTGCATGAGGGGCGGGCGGGCGGCTCCTCGCTCATCGGCCAACCATTTGATGATCCGCGCTACTTCTGGGGACGACTCTCGGCCACCGGTCCGACCGCATTCAATGCCGCCGCCTCCACCGGCTCAAATCTGGGGCCACTCAATCCATCCCTGACGACAGCCGTGGAGGGACGAGTGGCCGCCCTGAAAGCGGCTGACCCGGACAATCAATCACCAATTCCGGTTGATCTTGTCACGGCATCCGGCAGCGGTTTGGATCCACACATCAGTCCCGCAGCGGCACTCTACCAGGCCCCACGGGTTGCCCGAATCCGCGGCCTGCCTGAGTCGACAGTACAAGAGCTGATCCAACAGCACACTACTGGTCGATGGCTTGACTTGCTCGGGGAACCTGTCGTTAATGTGCTCAAGCTGAACCTCGCGTTGAGTGTTCTTTCAAAGGAGGCGCGGTAGTCTTTTGCGGATGAAGTCGTTATGCTAGTGAGGAAATGAACGAGCGTCCAGATCCAGATCAACTACTCAAACAGGTACAGGCCGAGGAGCAGGCGGCTCAGCGAGGCAAGCTGAAGCTGTTCTTCGGCGCCTGCGCCGGCGTCGGCAAAACCTACGCGATGCTCGAGGCGGCTCGACAGCGTAAGGCTGAAGGAGTTGACGTCGTCGTCGGACTGATCGAAACCCATAATCGAAAGGATACAGCCGCCCTGCTCGAAGGTTTGGAACAACTTCCTCGCCGCACGATTGACTACAGTGGCACTCAACTGAAAGCCTTCGACCTGGATGCCGCGATCGCCCGTCATCCACAGCTGATCCTTGTTGATGAGCTGGCCCATACGAATGAGCCGGGCTCCCGACATACGAAGCGCTGGCAGGATGTCTGGGAACTCCTGGATCACGGGATCGATGTCTACACGACCCTGAATGTCCAACATCTCGAGACGATGAACGATGTGGTCGCCCAGATCACTGGCGTGACGGTACGAGAAACAGTGCCTGATTCCGTCTTCGAGCGGGCGGATGAGATCGGGGTGGTGGATCTGCCGCCGGATGACCTGCTGAAGCGATTGGCCGAAGGGAAAGTGTACATGCCGGAGTTGGCCCAACGAGCCCTCCAGCATTTCTTCAAGAAGAGCAACCTCGCCGCGCTGCGGGAGATCGCCCTGCGGATCACCGCCGACCGGATCAATGCCCAGGTGCAGACCTACCGCCAGAGCGTCGCCACGAGCGGCGTGTGGGCAACGGCTGAGCGGCTGTTGGTGTGCATCGGTTCTGATCATGGATCGCTTCACCTTGTCCGAGCGGCTCATCGCATGGCCCGCAGCTTGCACGCCGACTGGGTTGGCGTCTACGTCGAAACGCCGGCGGAGCTCCGACGACCTGATGACGTGCGCGCCCGGGCCGTGCAGCACCTCCGGCTGGCCGAGCAGCTTGGGGCGGAAACGGTCACACTCAGCGGAGAACACCTCGCCGAGGAAATTCTGACTTACGCCCGCGGCCGCAATGTCACCATCATCATCGTGGGCAAGTCAACGCGCCCCTGGGGGAAAGTCCGCCTCTTCGGTTCGTCAGTCGAGCAACTCCTTCGCCGTAGCGGCGATATTCACATCTTTGCCATCCGGGCGGATATCCATCGGGAGCAGGTGCCCATCACCCCCATCCCCAAACAGCCCACGCCCTGGTCGGCGTACCGTTTCGCGCTCCTGGTCGTCTTGGGAGTGACTGCACTGAACGCTGGCCTCTTCCTGTTTCTCGCACCCGCCAACCTGATCATGATCTACTTGGTCGGGGTCATGGCGGTTGCCTTGCGCGCGGGTTACGGACCGTCAGTGATCGCATCGGTGCTGAGCGTGCTAGCGTTCGATTTCTTTTTTATCCCGCCGCGTTTCAAATTTGCCGTATCGGATTCAGAATACATCCTCACCTTCCTGGTCATGCTTGCCGTCGGCCTGATCATCAGTAATTTGACCAATCGCCTTCGCAAACAGACCGAAGCCTCCCGGCTACGCGAACGGCGGACGACCTCTCTCTACGAACTCAGCCGTGAGCTTGCCAGTAACCGAGGTACCGATGCATTGCTTCAGGTCGCAGTGCGGTACATTGGTGAAGTGTTTGAGAGTCAGGTGGTTGCCCTCTTACCCAACGAACACGGTCGGCTTGTGGTGCGTGCCGGCTGGCCCACGCCATTCGCCATCGACCAAAAAGAACAAGCGGTCGCGCAATGGGTCCACGACCTCGGGCAGATTGCCGGAAAAGGAACCGATACCTTGCCTGCAAGCGACACGCTCTACGTGCCCATGATGGCCACGGGACAAGCCGCTGGCGCGCTAGGCGTCAGACCAAAGAATCCACAGCGCCTTCTGATTCCCGACCAGCTGCATTTGCTTGAGACCTTCGCTCATCAGACCGGACTGGCCATCGAGAATGACCGGCTGGCGGAAGAACAGCATCGCACCCATACGCAGATTGAAACAGAACGACTGCGCAACGTGATCCTCAGTTCGATTCCGCATGACTTGCGTACACCCCTGGCGGCGATTACGGGCTCGGCTACCAGCCTGGTGGAAAGTGGTGAGTCCCTTGACGCCGCCACGCGGAAGGAACTGGCCCAGAACATCGCTGAGGAAGCCGAGCGTCTCAGCGGTGTGGTGAATAATGTCCTCGATCTAACCAAGCTGGAGTCCGGCACCCTGGAGTTTCACAAGGAGCTGCAGCCGATCGAAGAGGTGCTCGGGGCGGCACTCTCACGGCTGGAGAAACGCCTGGTGGGGCGGGCTGTGGAAACTCGCATCACACCTGGATTGCCGATGGTGAGAATCGATGCACGCCTCATCGAGCAGGTCTTTATGAACCTCTTCGATAACGCGCTCAAATACACACCTGCAGGATCCCTTATCGAAGTATCAGTCTCTAGCGATGCCAGCTCCATCATCATCGAAATCGCCGACCGGGGTCCTGGCCTGCCAGGAGATGAACCAGACCGACTCTTTGAGAAGTTCTACCGGGGCGAGCAGAAAGGACGGGAAGGGTTTGGTCTCGGCCTGACGATCTGCCGGGGAATCATCGAAGCGCATGGCGGACACATCACCGCCGAGAACCGGCCTGAAGGGGGTGCGGTGTTTCGCCTCACCCTACCCATCGGCGCTCATCCACCACTGCCAGAGACGACGCAAAGCGTTGATGACTGATCCCGTTGTCACGATCCTCATGATTGAAGACGAACTGCCGATCCGGCGGTTCGTGAAGGCGACTCTGGAGAGCCAGGGATTCAAGTTCGTTGAGGCGGTGAAGGCTCAGGAGGGCTTGGCATTGGCCGCCTCTCACCGACCAGAGATCATCCTACTGGATCTCGGGCTACCCGACATGGACGGCCTTGAAGTCATCAAGAAGGTGCGTGAATGGACCTCGGTGCCGATCATCATCATCTCCGCCCGCGGCAAGGAGAAGGATAAAGTCGCAGCACTCGATGCCGGCGCGGATGATTACCTGACCAAGCCCTTCGGTGTTGGAGAGCTCATAGCGCGCATTCGGGTCTCACTGCGGCATGCCAACCGTTTGAAAGAGGGGCCGGAGGAGGCGGTATTTGAAACCGGGGACCTGCGCGTTGATCTGGCCAAGCGGCAAGTGTTCATGGGTAGGCGGGAAATCCACCTGACGCCGCTCGAATACAAGGTGCTGTTGATGTTGGTCCGCCATGCGGGCAAGGTGGTGACCCAGCGGCAGCTCCTCCTCGAGGTGTGGGGCCAGGCACGTGATGAGCAGACGCATTATCTGCGCATTTACATCCACAAACTCCGTCAGAAACTTGAATCCAATCCTGTCCGTCCCCGTTACCTGATCACCGAGGCAGGCGTCGGATATCGCCTTAAAGACGAGTAAGTATCTCAATCCGCTTGTGGTTCCAGCGGCCGGTGGTGATTCTGATCGGGATTTCATCCCAGAGTAACGCGCTTTGAGCCGACACTCCGGGGAGCCATTCTTGACCGGACGAGAGTCCGGACGAACCTGACGCCCTTTCTGCTAGAATATGGCGGAAAGGGCGTTAGTATTATTTATTGGCTTGGTGTCTTTTTCGGGAGGCTCGTTCTATGCCCAAACTTCGTGTTCACGCGTTTTCGATTTCGCTCGACGGCTACGGAGCCGGACTCAAGCAGGATCTCCAAAACCCGCAGGGCGTCGGCGGCATGGGGTTGCACAAGTGGGCATTCGCGACGCAGAGTTTCCGCAAGATGTTCGGCAGCGAGGGCGGAGCGACGGGAGTCGACGACGATTTCATCAAACGCGGCTTCGCCAACATCGGAGCGTGGATCCTGGGGCGCAATATGTTTGGCCCGGTTCGGGGACCCTGGCAGGACGACACATGGAAGGGCTGGTGGGGGAACAATCCGCCGTATCATGTTCCCGTGTTCGTCCTCACCCACCACGCCCGGCCATCAATTGCCATGGACGGGGGAACGACTTTCCATTTTGTCACCGAGGGCATTCACGCCGCGCTGAAGCGCGCTTTTGAAGCTGCGAAGGGGAAAGATGTGCGGCTCGGTGGCGGCACCGCGACTATCCGGCAATACCTCGAAGCGGGGCTCATCGACGAGATGCATCTCGCGATTTCGCCGGTTCTCCTTGGCTCCGGGGAACACCTTCTTGCAGGCATTGATATGTCGAAGCTCGGCTATCAGTGCAGCGAGCACGTGCCCGCTTCTCAAGCCACACACGTTGTACTCACAAAGCATCATTGAATCGGTCGTTCAGGTTCGTCCGGCCACCCGACCGGGAAGCCATCTTCGATGTGGGCAACACGCGCCCGCGCGCTGACGGCGGTTTCCTTCTGAAGCCGCCGTTTGCTTTTCCTAGTTGCGTGCGCTAGGTGTAAAATTATAAGAAGCCGTTGAGAAACGATCTGCCACAGGATGACTGAGCCTAAAAGGAGGAAAAAAGATGCGATTCATGGTCATTGTGAAGGCCAGCAAGAACTCAGAGGCCGGCGTGCTGCCGGACCAGAAACTCCTGGCCGAGATGGGAACGTTCAATGAAGAACTGGCAAAAGCCGGCGTCATGCTCGCGGGCGAAGGGCTTCAGGCGAGTTCGAAGGGCGCGCGCGTGAAGTTCTCGGATGGGAAGCGAACCGTACTCAACGGGCCGTTTACTGGGACAAAGGAACTTGTCGCCGGCTTCTGGCTCTGGAAATGTCAATCACTGCAAGAGGCGATCGAGTGGGTGAAACGCTGCCCCAATCCCATGCCGGGCGAAGAGGCTGAGATCGAGGTTCGGCAGGTGTTTGAAGCCGAGGATTTCGGCCCCGCGTTGACACCCGACCTTCGCGAGCAAGAAGAACGGCTGCGCGCGGAAGTCGAACAGCGTAAAAACTCATGACGTCGGAACTCAGGAGGTCACATGAAATACGTCGATGGGTTTTTATTGGCGGTGCCGAAAAAGAAGCTGGGAGCCTACTGCCGGATGGCCCAGAAGGCAGGGAAGATCTGGCGGGAGTACGGCGCCATCGACTACAAGGAGTGCGCCGGCGACGACCTCAAGGTGAAAATGGGGGTCCCGTTCACACGGACAGCAAAGACCAAGCCCAGTGAGACGGTGGTGTTCTCATATATCGTGTACAAGTCGCGGGCGCATCGCGACGCGGTCAACAAGAAGATCATGAAGGATCCGCGCATCAAAGAGATGTGCGACCCGAAAGATATGCCCTTCAGCGTCAAGCGCATGAGCTACGGCGGCTTCAAGGTGCTCGTCGACGCATAAACCTCACTAGGAGCCACGCTCCTCAGGCGATAATTGCGCCAGTCCGTGTAACGTTCCCATCCAGAGCCAGAAGAAGAGGTTGGTGCGGCTGGAGTAGAGGGCCGACTCCAGCAAGCCGATCGCCAGAAACGCCACGATGCCGCAACCCATCCCCAGCGAGAGGTGGCGCACCCAGGCGGACGGATGGCCCAGCAGGCGGCGCCACACGGCCCCGGTTCGGATCAGCAGCCACACAAATATCCCCAGCCCCACGAAGCCGATTTCCGCGGCCATCTGCAGGTAGTGGTTGTGCCCGTACGCCGCCACGAGCGTGTCTCCGGGAATGCGGTACTGCTCGTAGTTGCGCACGAACAGGTTCACCCCGATGCCAAAGACCGGATGCGCGCGGATCATATTCACGCCCGCCTGCCAGATTTCAAACCGCAACGGCTGGGCGATGACGTGCAGCCATGAGGGCTGTTGCGCGACCCACTCGCGGATCGGCGCCGGCAGGCAGAGCGCGCCGATGATCAGCGCGGCCGCAAAGGCTGCCAGCGACTTCCACGCCCGGCGCAGGAGGAGAAACCCCGTGCTACTGACCGAGACCGCCAGCACCGCCGGGCGCGAGAAGGT
>Ga0080064_1002761_pt1 | contig 28416 bp, 33 predicted proteins | sample Subgrocontami54m_FD_69260 | JGI IMG/M metagenome (GOLD analysis project Ga0080064, IMG submission 69260) | Subsurface groundwater microbial communities from S. Glens Falls, New York, USA - GMW46 contaminated, 5.4 m (SPADES assembly) (version 2) ...
TTTGGGATACTGTCCACCGAATGAGTTTGAGGAAAAGTGGGAGACAATCAATTCAACCCTAGCCCCGACAGGGCGTTCTAACTTCAATCTGATGACTGTCTAGTCGATGGGGGTCACTCCAATCGGGGTTTACCACGACAATCTCAACAGTCTTTCCTGATCGGGCCTTTTTCTATGCTAATGGTTGGAAAAGGTTTCAGGTTGGAGTCGGGTGATTTGGTCAGTTGCTTGACATCAAGAGATAAAGGCCCTATTTTTAGGCCTAAATGATCTACATCCAAATTCCAGAAAAGCACGACGCCAGGGGTTTTCTCCTGTTGGCGAGGAGCGGTGCGCCTGTCAGTTGTCTAGCCGACAACGTTTATGGAGTAAGCCCCGACCATATCAAAATCCTCCAACGGAAGAGAATTCCGTTCAAGAAATTACCCGCCAAAAGCGTGCGCCTGCCCAAGTCTCCTCTTGCTGCATGAAAAAGTACGAGATTTACCTGCCATTGAAATATAACGATGGCAGGGAGATCGAAGCTGAGAAGATCAAACAAATTCGCGAGGAGCTGATCGCTGTTTTCGGCGCGCTCACGGTGAGTTCCCAATCCGCACCGTATCAAGGAAGCTGGAAGTACGGTGGCGTGGATTTCATCGACGACATCATTAAGATTGAAATCATCGCCGGCGCCGATAGGAAGACTGAAAAGTTCTTCAGGGAATTCAAGGAGCGCCTCAAAGAGCTGCTGGAGCAGATCGATATTTTGATCACTGCTCAGAACATTCGCACTATTTGATTGAAGGGTACAGTTTTTTCCGCTCTGAAGTGGATTTGTCCCGGGACGGCGCTGTTTATATGCATGGCGCGGGATACCCAGCCTTCCGGACTCCGCCGAGTCCTGATAGGGCTGATGGAGATAGATGGGGTGCGCCTTAGCCATGAGAATGAATTTTCTCTCAATGGCGGCGGGGTGCGCGGTGGATCCTCAGATTCACTGCTCCACCACATAGCGCAGGATATCCGTCTCCGTGATGAGGCCTACCAGGCTCTCTTTTTCGACCACGGCGAGGCAGCCGATTTTTTTCTCGATCATCATCCGGGCTGCCTCCTTGACTCCGGTACCCGGAGGAACAGAGATTACGGGCTGCTTCATCACGTCACGGATGCGGATGGCCTTGAGCGTCTCTTTTTTCTCTTTGGGCTTCATCCCCAGGGCCACCGCCAGCGCCGAGTGAAAGAGATCCCGCTGGCTCAATATGCCAACGACCCGCTCGCCCTCGACGACCGGAAGGTGCCGGATGCGGCCGAGGCCCATGACTTCGTCCGCCAGATAGAGGACATCATCCGGTTTCAGGGTCACGGGCCCTTTGCTCATGATATCTCGAACAGTCATCCCATTTTTCAATGACATAAGAAGTCCCTCCAGTCTTTTATCTCCCTTCAAGCTGTTCTAGGAAGCAGCGCAGGACGTCCACGTGAGTCAGGATTCCAACCAGCCCCTCCTCCTCGTCTACGACCGGAATGCCGCCCACTTTTTCTTCGATCAAAAGCGCGACCGCATCTTCCAATTCATCGTCGGGCGCCAAAGTGATGGGTTTCGCCGTCATCACGGAGGCGACTTCGGTATTCATCGCGCTTTCCCGTTCCTCCGGCGCGCTGAAGAGGCGGCTGCCGAGAAATGACCGGATATCGCGGTCCGTGATGATGCCCAATAGTTCCTTTCCGCGCGCCACGGGAAGCTGCCGTATCCTGTGCTCATCCATTATCTCTCCCGCTTGTTGGATGGTATCGGAAGGGTGCAACGTTATCGGCCCGGGGGTCATGATATCCATTACTCTCATGATCGCGTACCTCCCTTAAGAAGCGAGAGGCAAAAAGCATGCCCCGCCTCGGGCCATGGAATACCAGGATATTTCCGCAAGATACCGGCTCTTTTTTGCGTTCTTGAAATTAAGCGGAGGCGATTTTCTCATTTATGGGAAGAAAGCCGGGGCGTACGAAACCGACGCCATTGGCGAGGCAAAAACAGCGGCTTGTCAGTGAGCGGCGTTGATGTGAAAAGCCTTCTTTCGAAGGGCCGCGTGGATTCGCTCGATGTGATCCCTCCCCGTAGTCTCCAGCATCAGTTGAACCTCAGTTTCCCCGATGGCCATCCTTCCAAAACCCCTGACGTGTTCGATCTGAAGGATGTTGGCGCCTTCTTTCCAAAGACACTCCGTGAGATGGGCCATATTTCCGGGCCGGTCGGGAAGAGTGACTGAAATCCTGACCAGCCGCCCATCTTGGATCAGCCCTTTCTCGATGATGCGGGAGATAAGATTCATATCGATGTTGCCCCCGGAGACGATCAGGGCGATCTTCTGATCCTTGAGGGCTACTTTGCGGTGGACGAGAGCAGCCAGAGGGGCAGCCGCGGCCCCCTCAGCTACGGTCTTCTCGATTTCCAATAAAAGGAGGACGGCGTTGGCGATCTCTCCCTCGCTCACCGTGACCATATCGTCGACATACCGGCGCGCCAACTTCAATGGGAGCTCTCCCACGGCCCGCATGGCAATCCCATCCGCGATGGTGATGGCTGGAGGGAGGTGGGTGACCTGGCCTTTTTCCAGAGCCGATTTCATGGAGGGGATCTCTTCGGACTGAACCCCGATCACGTGGACCCGGGGATTGAGTTCCTTCAGGGCCAGGGCGACCCCGCCGATGAGCCCTCCGCCTCCCACCGGAACGATGACGGCGTCCAGATTGGGGTTTTGCTCGTGGAGTTCTATCCCCAGGGTGCCCTGCCCCGCGACCACGTGAGGATCATTAAAACCGTGGATGAAAGTCGATTTTTCATCGCCGGCTATACGTTGGGCTTCGGCGAGGGCATCGTCGTAGTCGTCTCCGTGAAGTATTGTCCGGGCGCCGTACCGCTGCACCCAGCTTACCTTGATGAGCGGGGCATGAGCGGGCATGACGATCGTGGCGGGAATGCCGAGGCGTTGACTGTGAAAGGCGACGGCCATGCCGTGGTTTCCGGCGCTCGCCGCGATGACTCCGGCATTTCTCTGCTCCGGGGTCAGGAGCAAAAGACGATTGAGGGCGCCTCTTTCCTTGAACGAGCCGGTCATCTGGAGGTTTTCCAGTTTGAAGAAAACGCGGTTGCCGGTCATCCGGCTGATGGTTTCCGAATAGGCGCAGGGGGAAAGGTAGATCTGGTTCCGAATGCGCTCGCAGGCCGCTTCAATATCGGAGAACGTCATCATGTTGCTCGTGGCTGGTTGGAGTCTAGCAGGTCCCTGATCCGTCGATAAGGCTTCGGCCCTGAACTCACCGCCGAACGGCCAGGGTTTCCAAGGTGTTGCAAGTTTACCAACGGATTATGGTATGGCTGGAAGTATCTTTTGATGAACGCGAGCTATGCTTGGACTCCGAGGACCTTGTATCCGTCTTTCTTGAGCGTATCGGCGAGGCGCTCGGGATCGCCGGCGCGGAGCCGAAGGTAGCAGGCAGTGGACCCTTCCCATTGCCCTTGGTAGGTTCCCATTCCGAGAATTTCTCCTCCATCTCGAGCGATGATTTCCGAGGCGCCCGCCAGGGTGCGCTCCTTCCCCTCGATCAGGAGATCGATGCGGACCGTCCCCTCTTCCAGAGCGCCCATAGCATCGAGAAAGGCCTTCAGGATGTCGCTGGTGGTGATCATGCCGGTCAGCCGGCCGCCGTCCATCACCGGAAGGCCGTTGATCTTGTGCTTGAGCAGGAGTTTGGCGGCCTCCTCTAAGGTTGTACGGGGCCCTACGGTCACCGCATTTTCGGTCGTGGCGGCGTTGACCTTGGTGCGCTCCAAGTGTCCCATGTGCTGACGCAGATCTCGGTCCGTGATGATCCCGATGAGCTTGCCGTCGTCGACCACGGGAAGATGACGGAAAGAGCCAGCCCGCATCTTTTCCTGGGCTGTGGCCAGGTAGTCCTCAGAGGTCACGGTTACCGGGTTGGTTTTCATCCACTGGTTGACGAACATGGTATCTCCTCCTTTTTATGCGAACTGGGACCGATCAAACATATCAGCAAAATCTATGCCCCGACCGGATCCCGGAGAATAGGCCGGCTTTGCCGCCACATAACCATACACTTTCGCGCCACTGCGATTGCTGCCCTGTCTTTTTCTTATTTTTGGGAAGGTGAAGAAACTATTTTGCCTTCCTCGGCTGAAGGAGCTGTCTCAAAGATTGCGGTTTTCGTTTGCTGTTCTTTCGCCGGTATTGGCATAAAACGTGCGTTTTCAAAAGTGAGGAGAAAGTGAGGCAGGAAAAATTATGTCGGATCTCCAAAAATCATTGCAGCCTCATCGGCGATCCTTTATGGATCGCTTCTCCCTGGCTCGATTGGCTTACCGGCGCCGCGACGTGGAGCTGGCGCAGGCAGCCCACACGGACGAACGGTTGGAGAGAACCCTTCGGGAGATCGGCGCCCGCGGCCGGCTTTTGGCCGACGGTGTCCTGGGAGCAACCGACGGGATCGTCACCACCTTCGCGGTGGTGGCCGGCGCGGCCGGCGCCTATCTCTCTCCGAGAGTCGTGCTGATCATGGGTTTTGCGAACCTGTTCGCCGACGGCTTCTCGATGTCCGTGGGAAATTACCTGGGCGCCAGTTCGCAGCGGGAATACGGGCTCCATGAGCGAAAGAGGGAAATTTGGGAGATTGAAAATTTGCCCCAAGCGGAACGGAAAGAGATCCAGCGCCTCTACCGGCGCAAGGGTTTTGAGGAGCCGCTGCTGGAGCAGATTGTGGATACGGTTACCGGAGACAAAGAGCGCTGGGCGGACGAAATGATGCGCGAGGAGCTGGGGATCCAGGAAGAAGGCGTGGTCCCTCTGGCGAGCGGTCTGGTGACCTTTGGAGCTTTTTTTCTGGCGGGCCTGCTTCCGCTTTTGCCCTATGTCGCGGGGCTGGCCTCCCCAAGGCTGATGGCGGGCGCGTTTCCGATCTCCGTTGGAATGACGGTCATTGCCCTGTTCGGAGTCGGGGTAGCGCGGCGATTTATGACCCGTCGCTCCTGGTGGTGGAGCGGTCTTGAAATCCTCGGGATGGGCGGGCTTGCGGCTGCCGGTGCCTTTGCCGTGGGCCATTTCTTACAGGGAAGCCTCGAATAAGAAGGAGACTTCATGAAGAATGAGCGAAAACAGTTCTCAATCTTGTACATCGTGGCGGCGGTCGCCGCGATCTTTGTGGCGCAATATTTTTGGATCGCTCCTCAATGGCAGCCGATCGATTACAGCCAGTTCAAGATTCTGCTTCACGGGGGCATGTTGACGGATCTCGTGGTCGGGGAAAAGACCGTCCGCGGAAACATTAAAGGCGAGGGGGTGAAGGGGGTCATCGCGCCGGAGCAGCTCAAAGGGATCGGCCACGACGGAAAATCGCCGATGCCCTTCACGGCTGTAAGGGTTGAGGATCCGGGCTTGACCGCCGAGCTTGAGAAATTGGGCGTTTCTTTTCGCGGAGAGTTTTCCAGCGGTTGGCTGGTGACCGTTCTGTCTTGGGTCGTTCCGGTAGCCATTTTCGCTTTATTTTGGGGTTTCTTATTCAAGCGGATGGCCGGAGGCGGCGGCGTCATGCAGTTCGGCAAGAGCAAGGCCAAGGTCTACATCGAGAAGACGACCGGGGTGACCTTCGAAGATGTAAAGGGAATCGACGAGGCGGAAGCCGAGTTGATGGAGGTGGTGGATTTTCTGAAGAACCCGGCAAAATACCAGAGACTGGGGGGACACATTCCCAAGGGCGTGCTCCTGCTAGGTCCCCCGGGGACCGGCAAGACCTTGCTGGCACGGGCCGTCGCCGGCGAGGCGGGGGTTCCATTTTTCAGCATCTCAGGCTCCGACTTTGTGGAAATGTTCGTAGGGGTCGGGGCCGCCCGAGTGAGAGATCTCTTCGCCCAGGCCGCGGAGCACGCTCCCAGCATTATTTTTATCGACGAGCTGGACGCTCTCGGAAAGGCCAGGGGGATGAACGTGCTCGGCGGTCACGATGAGCGCGAGCAGACGCTCAATCAGTTGCTGGCGGAGATGGATGGGTTCGATTCCAACCGCGGCGTCATTTTGATGGCGGCGACCAATCGTCCGGAGATCCTCGATCCGGCCCTGCTGCGACCGGGCCGGTTCGATCGCCAGGTTCTCGTGGATCGGCCCGATGTGAAGGGGCGAGAGCAGATCCTCCAGCTCCACGCGAAGAAGATCAAGCTCTCGCCTTCGGTGGACCTGAGTGTGATCGCCGCCAAGACGCCGGGCTTTGTGGGGGCGGATCTCGCCAATATCGTCAATGAAGCGGCCCTCTTGGCTGCCCGCCAGGGAAAGGATTCCGTGGAGACGGCGGACTTCGATGAAGCGATCGAGCGGGTCGTGGCCGGTCTGCAGAAAAAGAGCCGCGTCATGAGCTCGCGGGAAAAGAAGATCGTCGCGTATCACGAGTCCGGCCACGCCTTGGTGGCGGAGCTGGTCCCCGGGACCGACCCGGTCTCGAAGATATCCATTATCCCGCGCGGGATGGCGGCCCTGGGTTATACGCAGCAGCTTCCGACCGGAGACCGATATCTCCTCACGCGTTCCGAGCTCTCGGCGCGAATCCATGTCCTTTTGGGCGGCCGGGTCGCGGAGGAGATAATCTTCGGCGACGTTTCCACCGGAGCCCAAAACGACCTCCAGCGGGCGACGGAAATAGCCCGGACGATGGTGACTCAATTCGGGATGAGCGAGAAGCTGGGCCTGGTCTCTCTCGAGGGCCCGAGGACGGCCACGCTTCTGCCGGTGCCGACTTACTCCCCCAAGGAATACAGCGAGGAGACGGCGCGTCTCATCGACGAGGAGGTGAAGAGTATTCTTTCGGAGACGCACGGGAAGGTCAGAAAAATCCTTGCTTCGCGCCGCTCCGCGCTGGAAGAGCTCGCCCACTTGCTTTTGGAAAAAGAAGTGGTGGAGCGGCCCGCGCTGCAAAGCATCCTCAAGGTCCGGAACATTGAGCAGGGCAAAAGAAAAAAGACAGCGGTCAAGAATCAGGAAGACGAGGCGGTCATCGAGGAGGCGGAATAAAAAGGCGCAACGAACTTTTGCATGAGATGAGTCTGTTGGCGGATTTCGTATAAAAAAACAAAGGGAGACATTTTTATGGCTAAAAAGAAAGAGGATACTCTAACCACGGCGAGCGGGGCCCCGATCGCCGACAATCAGAATTCGTTGACGGCGGGGCCGCGCGGGCCGCTCTTGGTCCAGGACTGGCAGCTCTTCGAGAAGCACGCTCACTTCAACCGGGAGCGGATTCCCGAGCGGGTGGTCCACGCCAAAGGCTCCGGCGCCTACGGCACGCTCACCATCGCCAAGGACATTACGAAATATTCCAAGGCGAAGGTCTTCTCCGAAGTGGGCAAGAAAACCGAATGCTTCCTGCGCTTTTCGACCGTGGCGGGAGAGCGGGGCGCGGCCGACGCTGAGCGTGACGTGCGCGGCTTCGCGATCAAGTTCTACACCGAGGAGGGCAACTGGGACATGGTCGGCAACAACACCCCGGTCTTCTTCGTGCGCGACCCGTACAAATTTCCGGATTTCATTCGCACGCAGAAGCGCGATCCCAAGACCAACATGAGAAGCCCCACGGCGATGTGGGATTTCTGGTCCCTCTCTCCCGAGAGCCTCCATCAGGTGACGATCCTCTTCTCAGATCGCGGGCTGCCCAAGAGCTACCGGAACATCAACGGCTATGGCTCGCACACCTATAGCTTTATCAACGCCAAAAACGAGCGCTTCTGGGTCAAGTTCCACTTCAAGACCCTGCAAGGGATACAAAACCTGACCGACGCCGAGGCGGCGAAGATCGTCGGCGGGGATCGGGAGAGCCATCAGCGCGATCTTTTCGAAGCGATCGAGCGCCGGGATTTCCCCAAATGGAAATTCTATGTGCAAATCATGCCGGAGCAAGATGCAGAGAAAACTCCCTACAACCCGTTCGATTTAACCAAGGTCTGGCCGCACAAGGATTACCCGCTCATCGAAGTCGGGATCCTGGAGCTCAACCGAAACCCGGATAACTACTTCGCTGAGGTAGAGCAGTCGGCCTTCGAGCCCTCGAACGTCGTGCCTGGGATCAGCTTCTCACCCGACAAGATGCTCCAGTTCCGCCTGTTCGCCTATGCCGACGCCCACCGCTATCGCCTGGGAGTCAACTACGCGGAGCTGCCGGTCAACAAACCCCGCTGCCCGGTCCAGACCTACCACCGGGACGGCACGATGCGCGCCGACGGCAACGAGGGAGGGGCCGTAAACTATGAGCCGAACAGCTTCGGCGGGCCGGTCGAGGACCCGAGCGTGAAGGAGCTGCCGTTCAAGATCTCCGGCGACGCCGACCGCTACGACCATCGCCAAGGCAACGACGACACCACTCAAGCGGGAAACCTCTTCCGCCTCATGAGCCCGGATCAAAAGAGGCAGTTGATTCAGAACCTGGTGAACGCGATGAAAACGGTTCCGAGAGAGATCCAGGAGCGACAAGTGGGGCACTTCTACAAGGCCGATCCCGAGTATGGGAGGGGCGTGGCCGAGGGGCTAGGATTGCCGATTCCCCGCGCCGCGTGAGCAAAGAAGGAGACAGAAGGTCGGTCCGGTAGAGTCTATGGAAAAGGAGAAGGGCCATGAACCCACTGAACATTCGCATCGTGACCTCCTCTTTGGCGACATTTACCGTAGTCAGCTACGTCCTATGTGTCCTCTACGGTCTGGTTGTTCCCAAAGAGCTCCATCTGGTGCAATTTCTGGAAACTGTCCTGCCTGGCTTTAAATGGTTGACGGTCGGAAGTTTCTTTATCGGACTGGTTGAAAGCTTCGTTTACGGTGTTTACGCGGGGCTGGTTTTTACCCCGATCTATAACTTCTACGCTAGAAAATGGGGTTAGACGTTTTTGGAGACGAACGGATCTGAAAACACAAGGGAGGATAATGTTATGAAGAAAGTGATTTTGGCAGTGATTCTTTCGGTGGTCCTTGTCTCTTTAGGGCTTGCTGCACAGGAGCAAAAAGGGGTGCCCATGCAGGGCAACGGTATGATGGGTGGAGGAATGATGGGACAGATGAAGGAGATGCAGGGAAAGATGGGGGAGATGCGGAAAGGGATGGGCGGCATGATGAAGGGGAAGGGGATGATGAAGGGTGAGGAGATGCAGGGAATGGGAAAATCCATGGGCGGAATGTCCGGCATGATGGGCGACATGGGGCAGATGATGGGGAGCGGGAAGATGACGCCGGAAGAGATGGAGAACATGTCGAAGATGATGGGCGACATGTCGGGCATGATGAAGCAGATGTCGGAGCGGATGAGGCGGGGAATGGGAAAGACGAAGTAGAAGCAGTCCGTAACGGTTGGTTCAAACGCGCGGGGAGCATACGGGCGGCACGACCGTTCTAAAACTCTTCCGCCGAGGAGGAGGTGCGTCATGAAGCTTAACGTCCGGGCATTTGGCAGTTCGGTGGGAATCGCCGTAGCAGCGGCCTTCACGATTTGCGCCTTCTTTGTCGCCGTTGCCCCGGAGGCGACCGCCGCGTTCATCGGATATCTTTTGCACATCAATCTGTCCGGCTTGACGCGGCCGATAACGTGGGCAAGCTATGTGGCCGGCGTTCTGATGGTCGGCATATGGATGGCTTTGTGGGCTGCCGCCGCGGCCAAGCTGTATAATTTTTCAATTTGATGGTACGGCCGCAGGGTGTACACGGGCGAGAAGTCGGCTCGGTCTGAGAAAGCGCATGTTGGGCAAAACAGGAGGACGTAATGCTGTATTGGTTAGGGACAGGTACGGTGTTGGCGCAGGAGCGGGTTTACGAGTGGGGATGGGGAATGCATCCGATGTGGTGGGGGGCTTGGGGGCTGGGGATGATGTTGATGATGCTTCTGTTTTGGGTCTTGGTGATCGTAGGCCTTTTTGCCGGCATCCGATGGCTCCTGGGTCAGAGTAGGGACTCGCGTTCCGATTCGGCTTTAGAAATCCTTCGCCAGCGATATGCGCGAGGGGAGATCAACAGGGAAGAGTTTGAATCGAAAAAGAGAGATCTTAGCTAGTCCATAGTTAATCGGTGCACAGATTCAGCAGGCTGGGAACGATGGGTTGGAGTCCTGTCACTACGGGATTGGTGGGAGTTGGGCGTTAGGGTTTGTCTGATGCGAAGCATTCTATGCTCGTCGATAGTTTCTGAGAGGATGAATTAAACACCACGTATGATTCAGCAGCGAAACCTAAGAATCAACTGGTTGCAAACGACTCTCGCACTCGTCGTGGTCATGATATGGGGTGCCTGCTTCGTGGTTATCAAGGGTACTCTGGAGGCTGCTCCACCGCTGTTTTCCGCCGCCTTACGAGGTCTTGTGGCTGGTCTGCCGCTTGCGCTCGTCTCGGCGATTATGGGTCGCCTGAGGGTTCCGACCGATACTTGGGGTTGGCTTATCCTTCTCGGGCTTAGTAACGTCACGCTGGGACTAGGCGCGATGTATCTCAGCGTCGGCCCGGCAGGCGCCGCAATTCCTTCCGTGCTTGCCAATACTCAAACTCTTATCGTCGCTCCTTTTGCCATTATCTTCTTTGGTGAGAGCCTCACCTGGAGAAAGCTGGTGGCGCTCAGCCTTGGGTTTATAGGGGTAATTCTGACGGTAGCGCCCGGTAGTGTCTCTCTCGGAACTGTGAACGGTTCGCTTTTTGCGCTTCTGGCTTCTGCGGGTGTTGCAAGTGGAACGCTGGTTCTCAAATACATTGGGCATCGAGTCGATTTTGTGGCGGTTACCGCGTGGCAATATATCCTCGGGTCTCTGCCACTCTTGCTGGCAGCGTTGATTGCGGAGGAGATCCGGGAAACCACATGGACACCGGCTTTCATCTCCGGTCTTCTCTTTTTGGGGTTAGCCGGATCGGCCGGCGCCTCCTTGCTGTGGTTTTTTCTGGTTCAGCAGCAGGAACTGATCAGGTTGACAGCCTTCACATTCTTGACACCGGTGTTCGGACTGCTGTTGGCCGAGATTTTTTTTCGTGAATCGTTAAGCGCTCCCAACGCGCTGGGGCTTCTCTTGACGATAGCCGGAGTCGCAGGGCTCCAGTGGCACAAGGAAGGCGGCTCGCTTATCCGGTGTCGATCTAACGGTGTGAAGAATGTTGTGGGACGGAGGTTGATATGAGGCTCACTATCGGCGTCATGGGGTCAAGTGGTGGCGAGTTAAGTGATGAAGTCTGCCGGAAGGTTTATCGACTCGGCGAGGCCATTGCCGAACGCGACGCGATCCTGATCACCGGCGGTTGTCCGGGGCTCCCATACGAAGCAGTGAAAGGCGCCAAGGCGAAGGGTGGACTCGTTGTTGGGATTTCGCCCGGTCTCTCGATCGAGGAGCACCAAGGCAAATATGGATCTCCGGTGGAAAATTTCGACCTGCTCATCTACACCGGCAGCGGCCTTATGGGGAGAGAGATCACGAGTATTCGCTCATGCGACATTATCGTCATCGCGGCGGGGCGAAGCGGGACGCTTGGCGAGCTGGCGATCGCTTACGACGAGGGACGTTTGATCGGCGTGTTAACCGGCACGGGCGGTATTACAGAGATCGTCGAGACCATTATTCAAGCCAGCAAGAAAGAAACGGGCGCCTGCGTTCTATATGAAGATGACCCCGCCAAATTAGTTGACCGGCTTATTCGCTATTACCATACAGAGCACTTCCGGAAGCCCTCCTGCTTCTGTGACGCGAAGGCCGCGGGATAGTTTTTGGAATGGGGTGATGGGGATTCACAATGGAAAAAACGACGATAATTTGGGAAGGAGGTAATCTTTATGGCCAAGGATCCAGTTTGCGGAATGAACGTAGACGAGAAGAAGGCGGCGGGTAGCGCCGTTTACAAAGGCAAGACCTACTTTTTTTGCTCGAATCCCTGCAAAGTCCGGTTCGAGAAAGAGCCGGAGAAGTATGTAAAAAACTAAATTTTTTGTTCGACCGATCAAGACCGAGGAGGAGAGACGAAAGTAAACATGCACAAGACTCTGTCTGTTAGCTCTGCTGGATATGAGGCCGGGTTGTCCCCGGCGCTATCAGGCTACGAAGCGGCGGACGACGAGGCGGAGGAGCACGAGCGGGAATACCGTAGTCTCATGCGAAAGTGGTGGTTCGGCGCCGGCGTCGGAACCTTCACGATGGTCATGAGCTATCCTTGGCTCTTCCCGGTGCTGGGCGACTGGTTCCCGCGTGAGAGCCATAGCCTCTGGTATGTATGGGCGGGAATGGGGATCGCTGCCCTTTCTGTTATCGGCTACAGCGGTCGGCATTTCTTTACCGGCGCCTGGCAGGCGCTTAAACATCGCTCGGCCAACATGCACACTCTCATCGCGCTCGGCACCGGGGTTGCCTGGATCTACTCGACAATCGCCCTTCTCCTCCCGCAGATCTTTCCATCCGGGCTTCTTACGGACGTTTACTACGATGTTACGGTGGTCGTGATCGCGCTGGTGGACTTGGGTTTGGCCATGGAACTCAAGGCCAAAGGGAGAACCTCGGAGGCAATAAAAAAACTAATCGGTCTTCAGCCCAGAACCGCCAGAGTTATTAGAGATGGAAGGGAGATGGACATCCCGGTGGAAGAGGTCATGGTCGGGGATGTGGTCATTGTAAGGCCGGGCGGAAAGATACCCGTAGACGGCGAAATTGTCGAGGGCTCCTCAGCCATAGATGAATCCATGGTCACGGGCGAGTCATTGCCTGTCGAAAAGAAGATCGGTGACGAAGTGATCGGCGCGACGATCAATAAGACCGGCGCTTTCAAATTTCGTGCAACCAAGGTCGGCAAAGACACGGCGCTGGCTAATATCATCCGCATGGTCCAGGATGCCCAAGGATCGAAGGTTCCTGTCCAAAGAATCGTGGACGTGGTTTCGGGTTATTTCACTCCGTCGGTCGCCATTCTCGCGATTCTCGGATTCATGGTCTGGTACACGTTCGGCCCTGAGCCCCGATTGGCGTTTGCTCTCATTGTCGCGGTGACGACCCTGATCATTGCCTGCCCGTGCGCCCTTGGAATGGCAACCCCCATGTCACTCACAACCGGAGTGGGCCTTGGCGCTCTCAATGGGATTCTCATTCGTGGCGGCGAAGCGCTGCAGACCGCTCAAGGGCTCGAGACTATTATCCTGGATAAAACGGGCACCATCACGCACGGACGGCCGGTTCTTACTGATGCTGTAGTTACACGCGAATTTGATGAGAGCACGATGCTACGTCTTGCCGGAGGGGTTGAAAAATCGTCAGAGCATCCGCTGGCGGCTGCCATCGTCGAGGGCGCAATAAAGCGCGGTCTCACCCTTGCAGACGCGGAAAGCTTTAACGCGATTCCCGGACACGGAATCGATTCCCGGATTGAGGGTCGCAGCTTGCTCCTTGGCAATGTCAAACTGATGCGGGAGCGGAAGATTCCGCTTGAAGGACTCGAAGCAACCGCCGCAAAGCTGGCCGATGACGGGAAAACACCGATGTACGTAGCCATTGATGGAAGGCTGGCCGGCATTGTGGCTGTGGCTGACACTGTAAAGGAGGATTCAAAGCAGGCGATCCAAACCCTGAAGGCAATGAAATTAGAAGTCGTGATGATCACGGGGGATAACGAGAGAACTGGAAAAGCCATCGGCAGGCAAGTGGGAATTGACCGCGTCCTGGCAGAGGTGCTGCCTCAAGACAAGGCCTTCAATGTGCAGAAGCTTCAGCTTGAAGGAAAGAAGGTCGCAATGGTCGGAGACGGAATCAACGACGCGCCAGCCTTGGCTCAGGCCGATGTTGGATTCGCTATCGGTACAGGAACCGACGTGGCGATAGCGGCTTCCGACATCACGCTCATCAAAGGAAGCCTCCGCGGCGTCGTCATGGCGATCCAGATCAGCCGAGCAACGATGCGAAACGTCTACCAGAATCTCTTTGGCGCCTTTGTCTATAACGTGCTTGGCTTGCCGGTTGCGCTTGGCGTCTTGTATCCGTTCTTTGGCCTTCTTCTTTCTCCGCTCCTCGCGGCGATTGCCATGTCGTTCAGCTCAGTCACGGTGATCGCCAATGCTAACCGGCTCAAGCGATGGAGGGCGATATGAGTTGGGACAGGATCGTAGTGGATGTGTTTGGTCTGGGACTCATCGGTTTCATCGTGTGGTTTTTCTGGCTCGTGAAGACAAAGGGCGTCAAAGCCGCGCTCACGAGCGGAGGCTATCAAGAGCAAATGGTTCTTGTGAAAGGCGGCTACACGCCTGACGTCATCATTGTGGAACGCGGAAAACCGGTCCGGCTCAATTTTGTCCGTCAGGAATCCGCGTCCTGCAGCGAGATGGTTCTCCTCCCCGCGTTCAACAAAAGTGCCAGGCTCCCCGAGGGTGAAACAGTTCCAGTCGAATTTATGCCTAAGGAGCCTGGTGAATATGAGTTCGCGTGTCAGATGGGGATGCTTAGAGGCAAAATTATCGTGGAATAGGAGGGGAAAAGCATGGATACTGAACCACATCCTGGTTCAAGTGGCTGGCTCCGCTCGCGAAGCGCTTTCGTGCTCCTTGGGTTTCTCGCCATCTCTGCCTTTTTCTTATGGGAAGAACACAAGGCGCACTTGCTGGGTATCTTGCCCTTTGTCTTGTTGCTGCTTTGCCCGCTGCTGCACTTGCTGCACGGCGGACACGGGAGTCACGATGGAAGCCACGGGCAGAAGCCCGGAGGAGGTGACAAATGACTGACGCGCCTGCTTACGGTCTCTGGTCCCTGGTAGTGATCAACTCGCTGATCTTCATCATTTTCGCTTTCAGCTTTACCAAACCACGTACTAACCGTGACTGGCGCTCGTTCAGCGCCTTCTCGGCTTTTATCGTCGCGCTCTTTGCCGAGATGTACGGCTTCCCGCTGACCGTCTATCTCCTTTCCGGATGGCTGACCAGCCGCTACCCGGGGCTGGACCCCTTTTCTCATGACGCCGGCCATCTCTGGAACACGCTTCTCGGCTGGAAGATCAATCCTCACTTCGATCCGCTTCATATCCTGAGCAACATTCTCATCTTCGGCGGCTTCATCCTTTTGTCGGTGGCCTGGAAGGTGCTGTACGAGGCGCAGCGCGACCGTAAGCTGGCAACGACCGGGCCATACGCCTATGTCCGCCATCCCCAGTACGCGGGATTTATCTTGATTATGCTCGGGTTTCTTTTCCAGTGGCCCACTCTCGTCACGCTGATCATGTTTCCCATTCTGGTAACGATGTATGTCAAGCTGGCGCGGCGGGAAGAGGGGGAAGTATTGGAGGAGTTTGGGGAAAGATACGCCCGTTACGCCGCGAACACACCGGCTTTCTTCCCGAGCATGGGTCGTGGAGCGCAGAGAAAGCGAGCGTAGAATCCATAGCGAGGCGGTTTGCTTGCAGCGAAGTGGAATTCTGGGCGCGAATCCGATAATGGGCATGGGTATGACCGAATACCAGGGGATCAGTAGAGATGAAGGCTTGGAGGTTGTGGCGGTCAACTTTAAGGAAAGTAACCAACAGGTGCGCAAGTTCTTTGATGAATTAGGGCTCACTTTCATCGCGCTGCTGGATAAAGACGGTAAAGTCTCGGAAGAATACGGCGTCTGGTCGCTTCCCCTTTCTTATTTTATCAACCGGAAGGGAGAATTTGTGGGCAAGGCTATCGGTTCCAGAAACTGGCACAGCGAAGCGGCCCGGAATTTCTTTCTTGGGATATTGCACGAGAAAAATTCAGAGTAATGCAGGACTTTTCGTTGGCACTTATCAATTTTCTTTATAAACTTGGATATCTTTTACAAAGGAGGGAAAAACTCATGAAGAAAGTGTTTGTTCTCTTGGCGATTGCCGCAGCGATGGCGCTTCCCGTAGGCTCAGTCTTATCACAACCCAAAGAAATGCCTGCAGCCAAGGAAGGGCAAGGAATGATGGGTGAGGGCATGCAGGGAGGGGGCATGATGATGTGTCCGATGATGGGTATGGGAGGCATGGGTATGATGAGTGAAATGACGGGCGGTATGGCCGGCGACCCCAAGATGATGGGTCGTATGATGGTGATGCGCGGCGAAATGATGATGAAGATGGGCGAAGTGATGATGAAGCATGGAAAACAGATGCAAAAAGGGTCGGCGAAGTAGAGTTTCCCAAAGTAAAGGCGACATGAAACAATCGACCAGCAGCCGGGCCAGAACCGTTCTTCCAGTAGCCTTAGGCATCTTGGTTATGGCAGCGGCAATCTTTTGGGTTTACCGCGCCGATACCGCCGCGCCGTCCAATCAAGCGACTCTAACGCCTGTCCCCTCCATCTCATACCAGCATCCTAATCACATTCATGGCCTAGGCTACGATAACTTGAACCTGCGGTTATTCGTCGCAACGCATCACGGCATCTTTGTGTGGAAAGAAGGCCGGCTCTTCCAACTCGGCGACAATCGCGACGACTATATGGGATTTTCGCTTCATCCTTCCAATCCGAAAATTATCTATACCAGCGGGCACCCGAGCGGCGGCGGCAACATGGGGGTCATGAAGTCGGAGGATGGAGGCATATCTTTCGCTCGGATCTTTCATGGGCTCAAAGGCGAATCTGTGGATTTTCATGCGATGGTCATCAGCCCCGCAAATCCAAATATCTTGTACGGTTGGTTTGAGGGAAAGATCTACAGGAGTAAAAACGGCGGCAAAAACTGGACCCTGGCCGCCGCCCGAGGTCTGCCGGAGCGGGGAGGTTTTTGTTTTGGCGCTGCTTGTCTCGCCCCCGATAACCGTGACGAGCGGCTTCTCTACGCCGGCACGCCGGAAGGACTATTCGTCTCCCGGGATTTCGGAGAAAATTGGAGCGCGGTCAACCGCGAGGGAGCATTTGCGGGGATTGAAGTGGATCCCGCCGACGCTCGGCGTCTGTTTGCCTTTACGCAAAAATGGGGGCTGGCCCTCTCGTCCGACGGGGGAAAGAACTGGCAGACCAAAGACAAAGGCATAACACTGCGCCCCGGGGAGCCTATCTTTGCCTTTGCGTTTGATTCCAAAGACTCAAAACACATTTTTGCGGCGACCCCCGAGCGTGTTTTTCAAAGCTCCAACCGAGGAGAAAGCTGGGAAAAAATCCTCTAATCGCTTGAACAGTCCCGTCAAACGTGGCAGTTTTAATCCTCTCATCGCCGGAATCGGAGGCAATCCTTACAAGAACAACAGGGCGGACGCGGCCGGGTGGAAAGAAAAATTTCACAGGAACCTGACGGCCGAAATCTATCGGCGCCGGGCATCTTCGAGCGGCTTCTGGGAGGATTCAAGCCCCGATACTTGCCTGTGCTCCTCACCTACTTTTGCTACGGCGCCAGCGGCGTAACCAACATCGCGCTCATCTTTTTCGAAAAAGACACGCTCAAGCTCACGCCCGCCGAAGTCGCTGGCATTGCTTTCTGGCTCGGTCTGCCGTGGAGCATGAAGATGGTCGCCGGCGCCGCGTCCGACGCCTATCCGATCCTCGGAAAGCGCCGCGCGTCGTATCTCCTGCTGGGAGCGATCTGCTCCGTGGGCGGGTACGCGATGCTCGCCACGATGGTCGACGCCAGAGGGACCTTTCTCCTGGCGATGCTTCTCGTGACGGTAGGATTCATGGTCCAGGACGTCATCGCGGATGCCTTGAGCGTCGAGGTAGCCGGGAGCGACGAGGAGCTCGGCCAGGTCCAAGCGCTCGGTCGCATGGCTCTTCTGGTCGGCAGCATCAGCGTCGCCTATTTCGGCGGCTGGCTGGCCGAAGTGATCGGCCCGAGAGGAGTCTTCGCCTCCGCGATGCTTTTTCCCCTCCTGGTCGCCGCGAGCGCGGTTTGGGTTTGGACGCGCTCCGCAGAACACCCGCCCCCGGCGAACCCCGGTGCGATCGGGGGAACAAGGCCGGTAGTCGTCATCGGAGCAGGTCTCAGCTATGCCGCTCTCGGGGTTTTGCTGGAAGCCTTTCACGCGCCATTCGCCCAGGAGATCGTCCTCGTGGTTTCGGGCGTGCTGATCGGGTTTCTCCTGAAGCGCGTGGGGACTTCTCGCGAGGTGATCGTGGCAGCCGTGCTTATTTTCCTTTTCCGAGCCACGCCGGGCGTGGGTCAGGGTTACAGCTACTGGGCGATCGATCGTCTGGGATTCGACCAGCGCTTCCTGGGGATCCTCGCCCAAGTGAGCTCCGTGTTGAGCCTGGCGGGCCTGCTCATTTTCCGCAAGACCATCGTTTCAAGGCCGGTCAGCTATACGCTTCGATGGGTGGTGATCGCGGGGACCGTTCTCTATCTCCCCAGCATCGGCCTCTTCTACGGCGTCCATGAGTGGCTCGGCATGAGCGCGCGGACGTTCGCGTTCATCGACACCACGATATCCGCTCCGCTCGCGCAGTTGACCATGGTTCCTATGCTGATGCTGATCGCTAAGACCGTCCCGCCGGGCGCGGAGGCGACGATGTTCGCGATCATGGCGTCGCTGATGAATCTGGCGCTCTCGGCGAGCGAATTGTTCACCCGCTACCTGAACGACACCTTTGCCGTGACGCAGCAGGACTACTCCAGTCTGGGCGAGCTGATGATCACGGTTGGTATCATCGGATTGCTGCCCCTCCTGGCATTGTCGCTATTAAGCAAAACGGAGCGAGCCGGAGTCCAAAACCGAGGAGGGCTCGCACCGACATGATTGATCCGATTTGCGGCATGGACGTGGAAGAAGGGAGCGCCGCCGGGAAATACGACTATCACGGCCGCACCTATCTTTTTTGCAGCCTTCCCTGCCTGGAGAAGTTCAAAGCCGATCCCGAGAAATATCTGTCCCCTTCGGAAGAGACGAGGCCGGAGCCGTCCGAGTTCGAGGAGAAGGGTCGCGTTTACATTTGTCCCATGGACCTCGAAGTGCGTCAATCCCTTCCCGGCCCTTGTCCCCAGTGCGGGATGGCGCTCGAGCCGGAGACGGTTTCCGCTCCGGCGACGCGGACCGAGTACGTCTGCCCGATGCATCCGGAGGTCGTGAGGCAGGAACCCGGCTCTTGCCCCATCTGCGGCATGGCCCTGGAGCCAAAGACCGTCACGCTCGAAGAGGAAGCCAATCCTGAACTCACGGAGATGACGCGCCGGTTCTGGATCAGCGTGGCCCTGACGGCTCCCATTGCGGTTCTGGCCTTGACCGAATTTATTCCCGGCCAGCCGGTGCACAGGCAATTTTCCCCGCATTTTCTTAACTGGCTGCAATTGATGATCGCTTCTCCGGTAGTCCTCTGGGGAGGCTGGCCCTTTTTCCAGCGCGGCTGGGCCTCGATCGTCAACCGTAGCCTCAATATGTTCACGCTCATCGCCATCGGCGTCGGAACGGCCTACGGGTACAGCCTTTTTGCCACTGTCTTTCCCGACCTTTTCCCGGAATCGTTCCGCGGCCACGGAGGCGAGGTCGCGGTTTACTTTGACGCTGCGGCCGTGATTACGACCCTGGTTCTCCTCGGCCAGGTGCTGGAGTTGCGCGCGCGCAGCCGGACGAGCGCCGCCATCAAGGCTCTGCTCGGTCTCGCTCCCAAGACCGCCCGTTTGATCAAGGATGACGGCGCGGAAGAGGACATTCCCCTGGAGCGCGTCCAGCCGGGAAACCGGCTCCGTGTTCGACCCGGAGAGAAGATGCCCGTGGACGGAGTTGTCCTTGAGGGGAGCACGTCGGTGGACGAGTCGATGGTCACGGGGGAGTCGATCCCGGTGGAAAAAACCGCCGGGTACAAAGTCATCGGAGGCACCGTCAATGGGACGGGCGGTTTTGTGATGAGGGCGGAACGCGTCGGCAGCGACACGCTTCTGGCGCAGATCGTGCGTATGGTGAGCGAAGCCCAGCGCAGCCGCGCGCCGATTCAGAAGCTAGCCGACATTGTGGCCGGATACTTTGTGCCCGCCGTCGTTCTCACCGCCGTCGTCACTTTTATCGTATGGGGCGCGATCGGCCCGGAGCCGCGCATGGCTTACGCCCTCTTGAACGCCGTGGCCGTGTTGATCATCGCCTGCCCATGCGCCCTGGGGCTGGCTACGCCCATGTCGATCATGGTGGGCATGGGACGGGGCGCCACCGCCGGCGTTCTCATTAAAAATGCCGAGTCTCTTGAAGTGCTGGAGAAAATCGACACCCTCGTGGTGGATAAGACCGGAACCCTGACGGAAGGTAAACCCCGCCTTCAATCTCTCGTGGCGGCTAGCGGGCAAAACGAAAACGAGATTCTTCGTTTGGCCGCGAGCCTCGAACGGGCGAGCGAGCATCCGCTGGCCGCAGCCATCGTCGCGGCCGCTCAAGAACGGGGTATCAAGCTTTCCGACGCGAAGGACTTTCGCTCTCTCACCGGAAGGGGCGTCCTTGGGACGATAGAAGGAAAGAAGGTGGGTCTCGGCAACCGGAAATTACTCGAAGAGCTGGGGATCCGGGATAGGGAGTTTTCGGACCGTGCCGAGGAGCTCAGGCGCGATGGGCAGACGGTGATGTTCGTGGCCGTCGAAGGCTCCGTGGTCGGAATCTTGGGCGTGGCCGACCCAATCAAGAAGTCCACTCCCGAGGCGATCCGGCTGCTGCACGAAGAGGGCGTGAGGATCGTCATGCTCACGGGAGATAATCGAACGACGGCCGAAGCCGTTGCCAGGAAGCTCAGTATCGACGAGATCCAGGCGGAAGTCCTGCCCGAGCAAAAGGGGGAGATCGTGAAGCGCCTGCAGGCCGAGGGGCGCATCGTCGCGATGGCGGGAGACGGGGTCAACGATGCCCCTGCGCTTGCGCAGGCCCACGTCGGCATCGCGATGGGGACCGGCACGGACGTGGCCATGGAAAGCGCCGGTGTCACGCTGATCAAAGGTGACTTGAGGGGAATCGCCAAGGCGCGCAGGCTCAGCCGGGGGACCATGCGCAACATCAGGCAGAATCTCTTTTTCGCTTTCATCTACAACGTTCTGGGAGTGCCCGTGGCGGCGGGGGCGCTCTATCCGTTTTTCGGTTTGCTCCTGAGCCCGGTGATCGCGAGCGCGGCGATGACCTTCAGCTCCGTGTCGGTCATCACGAACGCTTTGCGTCTGAGCCGACTGCGGCTGTAAAATTATCCCAAACCGGAGTGCCTGATCCCATGAAAACGGATTCCAAAACCGTCGGGCCTCGACTCACCCTTCAGTTTCTCGGCGCGGCGGGCACGGTGACCGGATCCAAATTCCACTTCAGTTACGGAACCGTTCAGTTTCTGCTCGATTGCGGGTTGTTTCAGGGATTGAAGGAGCTCCGGCTGCGCAACTGGGCGCCGCTGCCTGTCGATATTAAAAATCTGCGCGCCGTGATCCTGACCCACGCTCATATCGATCATTCGGGCTATCTTCCCAAGCTCGTGGAGCTCGGATTCAAGGGCCCCGTTTACGCGACCTCCGCCACTTGCGATCTTCTCGAGGTGCTGCTTCCGGATTCCGCGCATCTTCAGGAGGAAGAGGCCCGGTATGCCAACCGGCAGGGTTATTCCAAGCACAAGCCCGCGCTGCCCCTTTACACGGTGGAGAGCGCCCACAGAGCGCTGGGACTCCTCCGGCCCGCGGAATACGCAAAGGACATTGAGATCGTAAAGGGCCTTTCGTTTCGTTTTTTCCGCGTGGCCCATATCCTGGGCGCCGCCGGCGTGCGAGTTTCCTGGGAGGCGGGAGGAAGCCAAAGGACCGTCGTAGCTTCCGGTGATCTGGGAAGATACGGCCGGCCGATCCTGAGGGACCCTGAACCGGTGGAACAGGCGGACTGGCTTCTCGTGGAGTCAACCTATGGAAATCGAAACCATTCGGAGAGGCCGGAAGAAGAGCTGACTTCCGTCATCCGTGAGGTATTCGAGAAACAGGGTTTCCTTATCATCCCCTCCTTTGCGGTGGGACGGACACAGGAGTTGATCTACGCCATACGGAAGCTCGAGGATGAAGGGAAAATTCCTTCTCTCCCCGTCCATGTCGATAGCCCTATGGCCATCGATGCCACCGATATTTATTGTGCCCATCCCGAGGAGCATGACGTCGACATGAAGCTTTTGATGGATAAGAAGCTCGGGCCGTTCTGCTCCCGCGAGTTTCATATCCATCGGACCCCGGAAGAATCGAAAACCATCAACGGCCTTCGCGGCCCGAGAATCGTCATCTCGGCCAGCGGGATGGCGACCGGCGGGCGCGTGATGCATCATTTGAAGCTTCGCCTTCCCGATCCCAAGACAACGGTCCTTTTCGTCGGTTTTCAAGCGGCCGGCACCCGGGGCAGGCTGCTTGAGGAGGGAAAAAAAGAAATAAAAATGTTCGGAGAGATCGTGCCGGTGCGGGCTAAAATCAAAACCATCGACGGTTTTTCGGCCCATGCGGACCAGCGGGAGATTTTACGGTGGCTCAAGAATTTTAAAAAGCCGCCGCGAAAGAGCTTTGTGATTCACGGGGAACCTTCGGCCAGCGAGGCGCTCGCCGAAGTCATGAGAAGACAATTGCGTTGGACGGTTGAAGTCCCCCAGAACGGCCAGAGAGTGACGCTGATTCAATAAACCGACCCGTTCCCTCTCAAATCTCTACGGCCGTTCGACTCTCTCGCCGATCCTCTCCACTACGGATTCGGCTTTCCCGGCCTGCGAGGGGTGAATGGACAGGACGGGGCACGGGGCATGGCGAACGACCTTCTCGGTGACGCTTCCCATCACCATGTGCAACAGGCCCGTCCGCCCGTGAGTGCAGATGACGATCCAGTCCACCCCTTCTTTTTCGGCCTCTCCGACGATGTTTTTATAAGGCTCGCCGAATTCCACCTTTCGCCGGATTGTGAGACCCGGAATAATATCGGAAAAGTAGTCACTCAAGAATCGCTCCATGGCTACTTCGTATTTTTTCAAGGGTTCGTCTCCCGGAGATAACGGTACGGTGTGGGCCAGCTTCTCCTGCATTTCCTTAGAGTATCGCATAAGCTCTTCGGGGCTCACCGCGTGATAAACCGTCACTTCCGCCCCCAGCTCCCGGGCCAGCTTAAGGGCATAGCCAACCCCCGCCCTGGAATGCTCTGAGAAGTCCGTAGGGGCGAGGATCTTTTTCATCCTGTTCATGGCTGGTTCCTCCTAATTTTTGGAGTTGTTCGTTCTCTCACGCTTTTAGAACCGCACGAAATGTGCCAACTGGAAACGTAGAGATACCATGGGGAGATCCTGGATTCTCCTTCTTTCCATTCCCATTTTCGCGAGGTTTTCTATCCTTTTTCTCAGCGCTGAGAAAATAAGACTGTTGAAAGGGATGGAACGCCGGGTTAGAGGGCCTGGCACAATCCGTCGGTAAGCTTGCGACACCTTGGGAACCCTGGCCGTCGAGAAGGCGGCGGGTGCAAGGCGGAGCGAGGGATCGCACCGGAGCGTACGAGCGCAGTACGTGAGGATGCGAGCCCGAAGCGACAACGCAGCAAGCGCCCCTTATCGGCGGATCAGGAGCCTGGCACAAGCATTGCTCTACTCAGTGGAGGGCGACAAGAAAGGAGCCTTAGTGGAGACAAAGAGCAATCAAATCACCCAGAAAAGGGCCTTGGAGGAGGCGAGACTTCAAGCGGAGCAATGTATTCATTGCGCGGATCCAATGTGCGTCAATGCGTGCCCGCACACGGTGAATCTCCCCGATCTGCTGGGAGTCATGAACGGAGGAGTGAGCGCTCTCTCGGACGTTTTGCGTGCCAGAGGAGAACTCATCAATACTTTGGCCCACGACCTGCGCACCCCTCTCGGTGTGATCATCGGCTATATCGGTATGATGGAGGAGGGTTTCAGCGGCGCGGTGACCCCCGAACTGGAAAAATCGCTTCGCCCGATCAGAAAAAATGCCCAAGAGCTCTTGGCCATGCTCAACGAGTTCCTCAGTTTTTCTCGTCTAGAGTCTGGGAAGGACATCCTCCATGCGGAGGAATTTCCACTTCGTGACCTCGTGTCGGACTTGGGTGAAGGAATTGCGCCCCTGGCTCACGCCAAAGGGCTGGAGTTCCAATGGGACGTGAGCGGTGACTGCCGGCTCCGGAGCGATTCTCACAAGATCCGAGAGATCGTTTACAATCTTTTGACGAACGCCGTTAAGTACACCGAGAAGGGGAGCGTGACGCTGTGGGCGGGTTACGACCCGGTCGAAGACCAGATATGGTTTAAAGTGACGGATACAGGCCGGGGGATATCCGAAAGCGAGCTTGGCCGTATCTTCGAGGCCTTTCACCAGGCGGGTGTTCCGTTAGCTCCAGGGGACAGCGGAGTGGGCTTGGGGCTGGCGATTGTTAAACGTCTCCTAGATCTCCTGCAGGGGCGAATCGAGGTGCGTAGCGTCCTCAAAGAGGGTTCGACCTTTCAAGTTTTTCTCCCGCGGGTCCTAGCTCCTGTAGAGGTTTAAAATGAAAAACAAAGTCGGTTTGGGATTAGGAATTTTCACCTTCTTCTTTCTTTCCTGTGCTGCCCGCGGCTATGACGAGATCACGGTTACGAACGGCGGCGCCATTCGGGGCGTTGTAAGAACCCAAGGCAAAATTTCCCGGCTTCCCCCTCTGGCGGTCTCGAAGTTCAAGGAGGTTTGTAAGAGCGTGCCGGATGAAAGCCTCGCGGCTGGTCCCGGCGGCGGGCTTCGCTACGCCGTGGTGACCCTCGAAGGGGTGACGAGGGGAAGGGCAGTGGAGCGGGAAGCGGTACATGAGTTGGATAATCGCGGATGCCGCTTCGTTCCCCATGTGCAGGCGGCCAGTGTGGGCCAATTTCTCCTCATCAAAAACAGCGACCCGATTCTCCATACGGCCCATGCCTATTTCCATGATGGCCAGCCTCATTTCAACGTCGGTCTCTTCCCGGGGAAGGTGAGCCGCAAACCCCTGGTGAGCGCGGGGATCGTCAGGATCGTCTGCGAGGTCCATCCCTGGATGACCTCCACCATCGTGGTGACGGATCATCCCTACCATGCGGTAACGGACGCCTACGGTGAGTATGAAATCCGCGACGTGCCGCCGGGCGTCTACCGGCTGAAAGTTTGGCATGAACGATTGGGAATTCAGGAGAAAGACGTCGAGGTGAAAGCCGGGGCCCTTTCTAAGGCGGACTTCGCGCTTCCCGTACTGGAAGGAGTGAAAAAATGACGCAGCATCGGTTCTGGGTTTTGCCCCTGCTGGGTCTGTTTTTCTACGGGACCGGTTCCGCGGTTGAGGCGCCGCTCGAAACCGGCATCGTCAAAGGCACTGTGACGATAGGCGGGAGGCCCGCGCCGGATGCTGTTGTCTCGATAGAGGGCCTGGGGCCTCAAGCTTTCAGCTTTCAGCGCTCAGCCCTCAGCTCGAAGAAGGCGGTGATGGACCAGCGCGACATGAAGTTCGTCCCTCGCGTGTTACCGATCCTCGTAGGAACCATAGTCGAATTCCCCAACAACGACAAAACCTTTCACAATGTCTTTTCGACCTCCGAGGCGAAAAAGTTCGACCTCGGTCTTTATCCTTCGGGGGAGAAGCGTAGCGCCACGTTCGACAAGCCGGGCGTGGTGAAAATTCTGTGTAACGTCCATCCGAACATGGAAGCCTACGTCGTGGTCAAGGAGCATCCCTATTTTGCTGCCGCGGATGCGAAAGGACAGTACCAGTTGAACGGGGTTCCTCTAGGCCAGTATCGGTTGGAGGTCTGGCACCCAACCTTCGGGACCAGAACCGTCTCCTTCAAATTGGCTCGGGGAGGAGAGGTCCTGGCGCTCGATGTGGATCTGAAGAAGTGAGCCCGGACAAGGACGAGAACCGGGCTGCGCGAGAGTGTCGATGAAACTTTTGGCGGCATACGTGCGGCCGCACCGGGCAGCTGATGTCGTGCGCGCCCTTCACGCTGCCGGGGTTCACGGGCTCACCGCTTATGGGGTTCACGGGATGAGCGGTGAGACTTCGACCGCGCTCCACGGGATCCAACCCTTCGAGCCGGCCAATTTGCCGGAAACGGTAAAGATCGAGGTGATCTGCGAGGACGAAGCCGCAGACGTTATCTTGAGAACGATCGCGGATGCGGCGACGACGGGCTTTCCCGGAGACGGGATTATCACGATACAAGACGTGGAGAAGATGGCGCGGATTCGGGACCTCTCGGCTCCAGCCAATGAGAAGGGAGGGGGAAAATGAGCGCTTATAAAAAAGAATTTGGACTTCTTACAGCACAGGAAAAAAGGGTGCTAAAGCTTGTAGCTAATGCTCAGGCCAACAAAGAGATAGCCGCGAGTTTAGGCATCAGCCCTTCCACGGTGAAGCGGCACATGGAGAACATTTTGAATAAGCTCCACCTGAAAAATCGAGTCGCAGCGGCTGTCTATGCGGTCAAGATGGGCGACTGTCCCTTAGACGTTTACGAGACAAAGATGGCAGCCTAGATGGACCATTTGACCAATAGACAGCGAGGGCGGTTTAGAGCTATAAGAAACCCAGCAAAAAAATCATTGTATTCTAGAAAAGCGCGATATCAAAAGTCTGAGAGCGATCATCAGCAAATAAGAGCGGGGGAATAATATGAGACATGGAGCTAGCGCCGCCCTAGCAGTGACTCTCCTTCTTTTCTTCGTCCAACCGGTTTGGCCCGCAGCAACGCAACCTCCTCAGAAAGCCGCGTACATAGGCAATGAGGTCTGCAAGGCCTGCCATGCCCCTCAGTTTGAGAAGTTCTCCAAGACCTTGATGGGGAAGATATTCTTATTCAATCCCCGAAGTGAGCTTGAGAGGCAGGCGTGCGAATCTTGCCACGGGCCGGGTGGCGTTGCGGTCCTACGGCAGCATCAGCTACGGCGGCCTCCTCAGTTTCGTCTATGCCGACCTGAAACGGGATGATCCGCGGGTCAAAGCCGTGTTCGAGTGGCTGCGCCGGAACTACAGTCTCGAAGAGAATCCGGGATTGGGGCAGCAGGGCCTTTACTATTACTACCACACCATGGCCAAGGCCCTCACCGCCTTTGGCGTCGATGAACTGGAATTGGCCGACGGTCGCAAGATCGCCTGGCGGAAGGAACTCAGCCAACGCCTGCTCAACCTTCAGCAGAAGGACGGTTCGTGGAGCAATGAAAATGGGCGCTGGTGGGAGAAAGATCCTGCGCTCGTCACCGCCTACGCCGTCCTGACGTTGGAAACCGTCTATCAAGGTCTCTAGCGACGGGCTGCGGGCTGGCCGACGTAATAAACTCAGATTCCGCAGTTGAACAGCGAAGACGCAAAGATGCCAAGTTGGAGCGCAAAGGATTCGAGCGAAGAAAGCTGGCGGCAGCGATTCACCCTCCGGGTGATCCCAGCGGTTTGCGGGAAGGCAGGAGCCTTTGGGCCGCGCGTTGGATGCGGTTTCAAACCGTTGCTCAAGTCGCAAGCCTGGCGAGGTCCAGATGAAGACCAACGGGAACTCTAAAGCGCCACGTGCGCAGACAGTGATCGGCCGCCGGAAGCCGGCGACTGGCAGGCCGCCACCCTCGCCCGAGGCCCAGCCGGCGTATGAGGAGTTGCTCCACTTTTTTGATGAGTCGCCTGACCTGCTTTGCATCGCCGGGTTTGATGGCTATTTCAAACAGTTGAACCCGGTCTGGCAGGCAAGCTTGGGCTGGACGGTGGAGGAACTCCGCGCCAGGCCGTTCCTCGATTTTGTGCATCGCGACGACCGCGCGGCCACGCTCGAGGAGGTTGCCAAGCTTGCCACCGGCAAGCCCACGATCTCCTTCGAAAATCGCTGTCACTGCAAAGATGGCTCGCACAGATGGCTGCAATGGACAGCCAGTCCGCTGCCAGTCCGGCAGCAGATTTACGCCATCGGCCGCGATGTCACCGGGCAGAAACGCCTCGAACGGGAGATTCTCGCAGCCACCGACCTTGAGAAGGAGCGCCTGGGGCGGGAGCTGCATGACGGGTTGTGCCAGAACCTGGCCGGCATCGCCGCCCTCACCACGACGCTCTCCCGCAAGCTGGCCGCCCGCTCCAGCCCCGAATCCGCCGACGCGGCCGAAATCATCGGACTCATCAACCAGGCCACGAAACACGCGCGTGATCTGGCCCGAGGACTGACCCCGGTGCATCTGCATGGCATCGGTCTGGCCGCGGCGCTCCAGGGCTTGGCCTTGAATGTGCGGGCGCTGTTTCACCTCACTTGCACGTTCCGTTGTAATTGTCCCTCCCTCCGGCTGGCTCAGGAGGTTGAGTCGCATTTGTTTCGGATCGCCCAGGAAGCCGCCAATAACGCCATCACTCACGGACAGGCCAAGCACATCGGCATCAGCCTGGCCTTGTTGCACGGGACCGTGACGCTCAGCATCCGGGACGATGGCGTCGGCATTCGGGAGGCGGCTCAGAAACCCGCCGGCATCGGGTTGGAAACGATGGCCTACCGGGCGCGTTTGATCGGCGCGACGCTGCGGGTGCAACGTCGGGCGCCGCGC
>Ga0080064_1002763_pt1 | contig 28382 bp, 39 predicted proteins | sample Subgrocontami54m_FD_69260 | JGI IMG/M metagenome (GOLD analysis project Ga0080064, IMG submission 69260) | Subsurface groundwater microbial communities from S. Glens Falls, New York, USA - GMW46 contaminated, 5.4 m (SPADES assembly) (version 2) ...
CCCAGCGCCATGCGAGAAGTATTAATAGAAATTCCTGATGTTAGCTGGGAAGATATCGGCGGCTTAGAAGAAGTCAAAGGTAAATTACAGGAAGCGGTAGAATGGCCTTTGAAAAAACCAGAAGTGTTTAAGCGTTTAGGCATACGACCGCCGCGAGGAATTTTATTGTATGGACCTCCCGGAACAGGAAAAACATTGTTAGCTAAAGCGATCGCTAAGGAAAGCGAAGCAAATTTTATTTTAGTGAATGGGCCAAGCTTACTGAGCAAATGGGTTGGCGAGAGCGAAAAAGCTGTACGTGAGATTTTCAGGAAAGCTCGGCAGACTGCGCCAACTATTTTATTCTTTGATGAAATTGATGCCTTAGTGCCGAGGCGTAGTTCTAGTGGTGGAGATAATCATAGTACGGAAAGAGTAGTAAATCAGATGCTGACTGAGATGGATGGCTTGGAAAGTTTGAATGATGTGGTTATTGTCGCGGCTACCAATAGACCGGACATGCTGGATCCTGCGCTGCTACGCCAAGGAAGATTTGACCGAATCATTTTAACTCCTATTCCTGACCTGAAAGGAAGAAAGAAAATCTTTGAGATCTATACTGAGAAGATGCCCAAGGCTAAGGATGTTTCTATAATTGAATTAGCTGAGAAGACAGAGGGATATGTGGGTGCAGATATCGAAGGAGTTTGCAGAGAAGCAGCTATGATCGCACTGCGGGAAGACCTTAATGTCAAGTCAGTAAAGATGGAACATTTCTTGAAAGCATTGGATGTAGTCAAGCCATCGGTTGATAAAGAGATTGAAGAAGTCTACAAAAACTTGGAAGAATACTTTACTACTGCACGCGCGAAGGAAATTCAAGAGAAAGCTGCCTATTTTGGATGAGTGTTTTAGGTAATTTCTAGTAAGATTATAAAATGTTTCTTTACTCGAAACCTATACTTTATTTACTCAATGATTATATACTGCAAAATGTCCTTTCAAAGCATGTCAAATTGGTGGAAGTATGTTGCAGTGGGTGCAGTAACTGCGTTTATTGGTGGAAATATGGGTCTTGTTGGAGGATTATATTTTGGTAATAAGCGAGGGTATGATAGAGCTTCCAAGGAAAATAAGCCCGTGTATATTTTCAAAGATTTTGATGGAAATGGTGATGCTGATCTCTGCGTAGCTAAAAATAAAGATGAGATGATCTGTTCTGTTGACATCAATCATGACGGAGCGCAGGATATTGTAACCTTTAATATGGTTAAGGAGTCGATTACAGATATTAAATTCGGTAAAAATGTATGTGCAGATCATAAATTGGAAGAATTAGTTAAGTAATTATTTGAGTCACTTCTTTTTGTACATCTGCTTTATTTCTTTACTGGTAGTAGCCTGTTCAGCCTTTTTATCTTCTCTTAATTTTATGAAACGTGGAAAGCGTAACGCTAAACCTAAAGCATGGCTGGGGCTTTTGGTGATTTCAGCTGCCAATACTTCAACCACTACTGCCGGTTCAAACCACACTTCCGGTTTGATATCACTTACTACTACCCGGGCAGGTTTATGGTCTACTTGATGCTTTTTTAATTTTTTTGGAAGTTCAGCCAGCATTTCATCAGTCAGTCCAGTACCTAATTTGGTGACAGTTTCAAAAGTATCATCTTTTTCATTGTAGCAAGCGCAGAGCAATGCTCCGTACGTACCAGAACGTTTTCCTTTGCCATGAAAGGCGCCGACAATCACCAAATCAAAGGTGTCAGTCATCTCAGCAGCATATTCTTTTTTCCATTTGATCCAGTTCCAGCCTCGAGTTCCGGCTTGATACTCTGAGTTCATACCTTTAATCATAATCCCTTCTTGTTTTTCTTTCAACATTTTCTGAAAGAATTTATCTACTTCATCTACATCATCAGTAACTATCCGGTCAGCGAGAGTAAGATGTTTTCCGGTGCTGACTATTTTTGCTAGTTGGCTGATACGGTTTTCATATGATTGGTGTAAAAATGATTTCCCGTCATAATAGAGAAGATCAAATAATTTTAATTGCACCGGAACTGTCTTGACGTATTCTTCTATGTCGGTCTTACGTTTACGCTGCATCAGGATCTGGAAATGCAGTGATTTACCATCTTTATCTATGGCTACTACTTCTCCTTCTACCACAAATTCTTTTGCTGAGATCTGTTCTTGCAGGCATTTTACTAGATCAGGAAACTGTTCGGTGATATTGTCCATTCTTCTTGAGAAAAGAATAATTTTACCTTCCTTGGTTTTATGCGCCTGAATGCGTTCACCGTCATACTTCGCTTCCACGCCTAACTTACCTGGAATCTTCTCATGGACTTCATCTAAAGCATCTACTCGCTGGGCCAGCATCATTTTGATCGGACGGCCGACCTGCACCCCAATCTTTTCAATGCCTTTCAATCCTTTTTTTGCCAGCGTCTCTGCAATAATGCCGACATCTGGACAGAGGTTATAGGCTTTTTCTAACCATTCTTTGTTCTTTTTGTCATCAGTGTAGGTAATCGCTAACGCATCAAGCACAGTCATGTCACCTGCGCCCATGCGTAGTGTCCCCAGAGCTATCCTGATGATGTACTTCGCTCCTTTGCTCGAAGATTTCTGTAAGAGATTGACTAGAATGTTGATTTTTTCTTCCTGGGAACCTGTTCCAATAGTCTTAGTAATTTTATGTAATTTTTCAAAGAGTTCTTTGACTGTCAATTTTCCCATAGGAACCAAGGTCTGCGGTTTTTTTTGCAATATTTTTTCTGCAGTTAAACCAGCGTCACCTGTCTCCTGCAGGGTTTTCTTGACTTTAGCTTCATCAATGCCGGAAGCTTTGGCAATGGCTTTGAGAGCAGTCTTTTCAGCTATTCCTAATACTAAGCCCTCGTATTCAGAGGCAATCCGCCCCAGGGTGAGATAGGCAATGACCGCTATATCATCTTCAGGAACTTTCTTGAAAAAGTCTGCAAGAATCTCGCGCATCCTGTTGCCAGAAGAAGTCTTTTCCAGCTCTTCATACAAGTCCGCCAGTTTTTGAAAGTCCATCTATAGATAAGATTATTTTCTGTATATAAAACTATTTAAAATCTGCTTTTTCCACCTCTTTGACTCCTTCTATAATTAAATTTATAAATATGGTTTGAAAATATCCCTGCATGGCACTCGCAGGACCAGAACTCGTAAAAGAGATTTCAGAGAGATATGGTATGATCAAGGATCTTCGGTTTGGAATTAATTCAAAATTATATGAAGGATCTGACCGGAAAACTCATGAACGGATTGTCATTAAAAAATGCTTTGATGATGGAGATTTTCAAAGAGAAGTTGTCGCTTCGGTAAAAATCTCTCTTAGGGGCGGAAGCAAGCACATTCTACCTTACTATATTTGTGTTCCAGTTGAGGGATACATCGTGATGCCTTACCTGGAAGGAGGAACGCTATGGGATTTACGGAGAAAGAAAAAAGGTCTTAGTCCAGAAGAAACTTTTGATATAACCGCTCAGATGGGTGAGGCTTTAGAGCATGTTCATGTTGCTGGAATCATACATAATGATTTCAAATCGTCAAATATATTGCTTACTGCATCTAGCACCTCCAAAAATGGACTTACGGCAATGTTAACTGACTTTGGGTTTAGTCATTGTGGAATACCTGATTTAAATCCAAGTAGAGAAGTCGGCACCGCTGAATACCAAGCTCCAGAAAAATTTGAAGGCTCAGGTACATTGACTTCAGCAGTAGATATTTACTCATTAGGTTTAGTAGTGCACGAAATGCTTACCAACGCTCTTCTTTATCATAATATTTCTGACCCAAGGAATAAATCAGAGTTGAGAAAGGTTCTTCGCAAACGCGCTGAACCAATTCCAGCTCATGAAAAAATACCTGACAAAATTCTATCAGTGATAAGGACTGCTTGTGAATATAGACCAGAGAACAGGTATAGAAATGTTACTGAGATGGTGAGCGATTTAGAGAAAGCAGTGCATGGTATATAAGAATATTCAATATCTCAATTCCCCCACGATACTTTTTTATAGATTCTTTTAGAAATACAGCAAGATGACTAACCTGCTGAGGGAAATTGGAAGAAGAGTGACATTGGTTGATTTAGTCCAAGATTCGGAGAAAATTGATAATTATTTAAAAACATTTGAAGAAGGCAGCAGAAAAAACTGGCGTAAATTCGGCGGTTATTTCAGTCTGGCGATGAGAAGTATAGTGCGGGTAGGAGCAGATGCAATTTTTCTGTATTATGCTCATGAAGCATATCAAAAACAAGAAATCACGCCTTTACTCTCCGGAGTTTTTATCGGTATATTTACTTATGTTGTTGATTCGCATGTCTTTGATAAAACTGGCTACTGGCGTGAAGATGACCCTAAATAACTGGCTTAATCCTGAACTTTTTTCAGCAGAAAGTATAAAGAGGCTTCACACTATTTTTTCCAGCAATAAGCCCTTTCCATATCTGGAACTTCCACACTTTCTAAAACAGGAAAAGGTGATGGCCTTGTTACAAGCGCTGGACAAACAAGAATTTCAGCCTAAACAAGCAGATCTATTTCAATTTCTTCAGACGGCTGATCTATTGTACAGTGATGATTCGGTTTTGAAGGAATTTATTTCCGTGTTCTCTTCAACGGAATTGATCAATCTCATGCAGAGCGTGACTAAACTGAAGCTTAACAAAAAAATAGACCTCTTTGCTTCTATTTATCAGGATACAGATTTCCTTTTGCCGCATGATGACCAGCTGTCTGGAAGAAAGATCGCTTTCATGTTGTATCTGAATGATCTGGATGAAAAAGATGGTGGAGCATTAGCTTTTTATGGCTCAAAAAATAAAACTGCTGACAGAATAGTCAAAAGAATTATTCCTCGAGCGGGAACATTAGTATTTTTTGAAGTGTCAGCGCTTTCTTTTCATACCGTAGAAGAAATGCTTACTGACACGCAGCGTATTACACTAAGTGGGTGGTTTTATGGTTAACAAAAATGCTTTTTCATTTTTTGTCAACCACAAAAATCGCAGGGTGATTTTTTATGGCTGAATTAAATAGTATTTATCTGAAAGAGGAAACCAAACAGAAGGTACGAAAATCTTTTTTGCACTCTGATTTCCCTGCGGTGATATTAAAGGACTTTTTTGATAAAGATTTTTATCTTGAATTGCAGAGAAAAATGTCTTCCTTGGTTTTTAAAAAAGAGACGGTTATACTTCATCATTCCTATGCTGTTTCTAACTTCAGGCTGCCTTCTAAGGAACTAGATAGTTTTCTTTCCTTTGTCACCAAGAAAAAAATTGATGAAGTAAACTTTACTGCTTATCTTTTAACTTGGAAGGATTATATGATTCTGAATGACAGATATATAGAGAAACCAGGAATAGATGTAATCATTGATCTCACAGATAATTGGAATACTGACAGAGGTGGGATCGTTACTTATACTGATGGAAGAGGCACAGTCTATCCTCTTGCCCCAGCTGGAAATTCTCTGGCTATAGTAGAACGGAAGAAAAATCTGCAGAAGTATATTCAATATGTGAATCATTATGGAAAAGAGAAAAAAAGGATGCTATTAGTAGCAACATTGAAATAGTTTCAGATTATTTAAACATAAAAATCAATATCTCTTAAAATGATGAAATCAAGAAAAACATTGACCAGCATGGTGTTATTTGGTACATCGATGATCACTGGAGCTTGCTCTATCAATCCAGAATATGTTTTTAATGGAAAAATTGGAGAAGAACAGGTTAAATTCTATAAGGAAGAATTTAGAGATAAAACGATTCTTGGAGATACAAATATTCTTGAAGTTGTAAAAACAGATGGAAATAAAACAAGATATGTAGATTTTCTAGGTGATGACTTAAAGTTAGAGTATATTGAAATGACTGTTGGAGAAAATACTATCCGAACATATCTATATTCTGGAAGTGCTCAAAATCCGATTGACGCTGACGTTTTAGAGAAAAATCAAAAAGAATTTGATACTTATTTGGTAAAAATAAGAGATATTCAAACTGCTCCGTTAAACAAAAAATAATTCTTTTGTAGGTTTTATAGGTTTATACTATCCTCCAATATTTCCAGTACGGCTTCTTCCACCAGGAATGAAATCGAAGATTAACTCTGCCGTTGAAAGTTATTTCAAGGAGATGCTTATCCAGCAGATGTCGTAAGGTTGATTTTCTTGGCTCTGGAAGATGTTGGTCATAAGGATTTACGCCTCTCGGTAAGATGATTTGCCTTTCATCATCGCCGATCTTTTCAATCCGTTCATAAGCCAAAGAGAATCCTTTGGTATCCTCATCATCATAATCTTTTAATGGAAAATGAAAGATTTCTTTTGCATCAATGAGCAAATGCAAACCTGATCCGTTTTTATGAAAGTCAAGAGTCCTGCCTTCGAGTGTCTCATTAACCTTGACAAGCCCGTGTGCTCTATATTTGCCCTTAGCATCAAGTCCGCCGCAATCTCTGATGAAAAGCTGTTCAGCTTGATAATGATCTAGACATAGGCGAAGATGTTTAAAGTCCAATTCCTTTGGCATCAGGTATTGTTCCATGCATTTATACTAAAAGCAAGATATATTCGAACATTATTCTTGCTTTTATATATACAAAAGCACTGATGGTTAGTTCGAAAATTTAGTGCTTTTGGTATAAGCTGATTTGAAGATTTATATATTTTTAGGAGAAATATTATTAAATCCCTCGCATAAGAAATATCATTATGAACAAAGAACCAAGTTTAGAAGAACGGTTATCAGAAGATAGTACTCAAACTACTACTGCACCTACTTCTACTCCTACCTCTCCCGGTTTATTAGGAAAGATCGCTAATCATGCTAAATACTTTGTGGTAGATGGAACTGGTTATGCAGCTTTTTATGGTCTGGCTATGATTATAGCAGAACCTTTCTTAATGGACTGGGAAAAAGTAAAAAAAACCAGAGGAATAGGCTTAATTACCGGATTTTTAAGCGGGTATTTTGTAAATTTATTGCGAGGAATTTTAGGAAAAGAAAAAAATGGAAATGTGGAAGAGGGGTCTTCAATTAATTTCAAAAAATTAGCCGCTGACGCAGTAGTGGGGACGGTTACCACCGTACCATTTTATGCTCCTATTTTGTATTATGCAAACAATTCTAAATTAGAAGGAATGGAAGTTCCTCTCGTTTTTGGTTCAATGGCAGCAGGCCTAGCCGGAGCGTTTTATGGTGGTTTTGCAGACTGGTGGCGAAGACGTTGTAACCTTCCAGGTGTTCTGTATAAGTAGAGTTTTATTTTTTCACCACTAAATATATAAAATCAAAAACCATTCTTCTATAAAAGTGGTGATGTGATGATAGAATTCGCTCTCATTGGTAATTTCATCCTAGCCTTAGCTTTAGGCGCATTGATCGGCTTAGAGCGGGAATATGCCCGATATCGAAAACATGCTCATGATTACGCTGGAATTAGAACTTTTCCGCTGATTGCCTTGTTTGGGGCATTATCTGCTTTTTTTGGAGATATCATTAATCCATGGATTTTGATAGCAGGAATTTTGCTGATTGGTACGTTGATTATAATCTCTTATTTGGTGCTCTCTCGTGGCAATAAAAGATATCATGGGGCAACTTCAGAAGTAGCCGGCTTTTTAGCTTTTTTTATGGGAGTTCTTTCTTACTTTGGAGAAGTTCAGTTAGCGGTGGTCTTAACGGTGATCATCACTGTAATTCTGTACTCACGCTCAGTGTTGCATAATTTTGCACAGCATTTGAAGAAGGAAGAGATGCGCAGCACCTTGATATTTGCAGTGATTGCCTTTGTAGTTCTGCCGTTTCTTCCCAATAAAGGATACGGTCCTTACGAACTATTCAATCCATTTCTTTTTTGGCTGATGGTAGTATTCATTTCCGGCATCAGTTTTGTTGGATATATTTTGATGAGATGGGTAGGGGAGAAAGGAATGGTCTTAAGCGCGATGCTGGGCGGCTTAGCCAGCAGTACTGCGGTAACTCTTAGTTTTTCTGAACGAAGCAAGCAGCAGCTGAAACTGCATAGAGCTTTAGCGTTAGGTGTTATTTTAGCGAATGGGGTTATGTTTAGCAGAGTTTTACTGGAGATGTTTGTCTTGAATATCGCTTTGTTTCTGCAGGTTTTACCTATCATGATAATATTAATCTTGATCACTGCCGGGTTTTCCTATTTTATCTGGAAAGGCACTGCTTCAGCAAAAGAAAAAATTGAACTTGCTTCACCCTTGACTTTAAAACCAGCTTTGAAGTTTGCCGGTATTTTTGCTTTGGTTTTAGCTTTTTTGAAACTGGCGCAGGTGTATCTATCTTCGCATGGAGTTTACCTGGTAAGCTTTCTTTCTGGATTGGCGGAGACAGATGCGATCACTATCTCTCTATCCCAGCTGGCTGGAACTTCTCTGCCTTTAGAAACAGCAGGCCGGGGAGTGATTATCGCGGTCATTGCTAATGTCGTTGCCAAGATGGGAATTGTGCTCTTTTTTGGTGAGCAGAAATTCAGCAGGATAGTTGTCGGAGTCTTTGGTTTATTGATTGCCGTAGGGATAGGATTGTTATTTGTCTTTTGAGAATAGATTATGTTTACGAGAAAAAAATGATTGGAAATACTTCCGAATTGGAGATTTTTTTAACAAAAACGATAGAGCAATCTATTACCAGGCATCAGTTGGAAATCTCTGAACCAGCAAGAGCATATGTGACTGGCATGCTGATGCGATTTGCTGGTGATTTTGGCTTGTATCAAGATAACCAAGAGAACTGGCTGGAGCCAATCACCTTTCAATATCAACGGCTTACGGAAGCAACCAGCAAACTACAACGAACGCAGTTACAGCAAGATTTAGGTGACCATTGTTTGTTCTTAGTGGGATATTTTTATGATTTTGTACAACGCAGCGGGCAAGGAATGGTTCAATATCATTTACAGATGGGTTCTAACGCTTACCAGCAGATAGGAAAAAAACCTTTTGTGGAAGTGGGTCAGAAATTTAATGAACTGTACTTAGTTATTGGAGATTTACATCTGCCCCAGCTTGATGAGAAAAGAATTCTAAAGATTTATGGGCACTGGGAAAAAACGAGCGATAAGTACTATGCTTCTTTATTGTTAGGAAAGGGAATTGTGCCCAAAAAAATCAGAAAAGACACCAATTAGATATTTAACTCTTAATATTCCATTTAATAAAATTCAATTTGCCTTTCATCATCATCTTTCTGCTCTTTTTTCTGGGTCAGATTCAAGAAAGAGCTGAAATCAGGCGGATTTCCTGTTGTTTCAACAGTTCCTTTCTGAGTATCATCAGAAAACATGCTCATCAAATCAGTTGTATCAGCGGTTGAAGAAGATACAGTCACAGTAGAATCTTTCTTTTCTAGGATAGAAGTAAGAATATGCAGAATTTTACGTATATCTTCAAAACTATCTTCCTTTGTATCTATTGAAAGTTTCATAGAAAATCTCTCACCTTAGTTTTGAAGGCTACGAACGAAGTGAGTATGTCTTCATGAGTGTCCACTTGAGTATCGATAGTAAGTTTCATCTATGCACCTTGGTATCGGAAATGAAAAGGAGTTTAATAATTTTGTTATTTTTCTTTTCTAAATGAAAGGGCTAAATTAAGACCTAATTCATTAGTTAAACCGTTTTCAAAGCGAATGTCTCCATCAACTGCTTTGGTATGAATGTGAGTAGCCTCGTGGGCATAAGTGCCTAAAAAAGCAACTTCCTTTAAGAACCGTTCTTGGTCTGGGATAGATATCTCAGCCATAATCTTTTCTAGATGTTGCAAGCCTTCCGCATCAATATGTTTTCTAGGATCTTCTAAAAGAGATACAGAAAGATAAATTTCTGATTTATCCTTACCATAGTAACTCATACCACTAAACCAGGATATTTCTCCATTCTCATCATAAGCACGTGAAAATAAGTGTAGATCAGGGTTAAAATGCTGGCCAAAGAGGCGCTCATTAACTTTAACATACTGTCGGTAAATCTCTTTTTGTTCTGGAGTAAGATCTTCTATGGGTACCAGGTCATAACTAGGCCGATAATTAAGAACTTCTGATGCTTTTTTTACTCCAGCAGAAATAAGAATATTCTTTAAGCCAGAAGATATCCCTTTTACCACCTTATATCCATGATTTTCAGCATCTAAATTTACATTCCCTTTATTCATTTCTTCTAATATCGCTTTTGAACCATATAATTCATGAAATGCTTGTTTCCATAGTCTGGGGTGAGATACTTTGGTATTTTCTGAGTAGTGTATTGTTTTTTCGTTGCAGTCCGGGGTACTTACATCAAGGAGATCCCGTATAAATTTGATCTGGCTGAATTTAACAATAATATGAGATAACGCAATATCTAAATTGTAAGTAAGAACTTTATCTCTATCTGGAGAGAGTAGAGCATCAGCGATCTCGCCGTTGATCTGATAGCTAAGATAGAGCGGTTCTGGAGCGTGATATTTTATTTTTTTAATGAAAAGCTCACCATTAAATTCCTGGCGAGGCCTAAAGACCTTATGGATAGTATGGATTCCTTCAATCTTAGCTGATGCTAAGTCATAACGAAAATCGGAAATTCTCTCTTGGAAAGAGGAGACTTGGTTGATCATTTCTGAAGAAGGATTTTCAATCAGGGTATAAGAGCCTTCTCGATAAGAATGTCCAATAGTTATAGCTTGGCAAAGCACTTCCAGTTTTTTATTCTCTTTTCCTACTTCGATTTTACGCACTTGAGGAGTAGCGCTCCAATCCTGGGAACGGAACAGGATTTTGACATCATTACGCAGAGCAGCAGCAGAAATCATCTTTAATCCTTCGCCAAATTTTCCAGTCTGCGTTTGCCGATCTTTCTTGTTACTGTGGCGAAGCACAGTATATAAATAATCATAACCGGTTCCATCATCCCAAAAATATATTTTATCTACCGGTTTAGCCTGATTGTAGATACGGAAATCAACCTGCCTGCCTTCTTGCTCAAATAAGATATAATATTTTGAACCACCGCAATCTTCTGGAAAATGATTCTGAATTGCGTCAAAGGCAATCCTCTCTAATCCCCATTTCTCGGCTCGAAAATCTAACGTTGCCCAGGTTTCTAGTAACTTGGTCTGAAGGTTCTTCTCCTTCTTCTCAGCGCTCATAAAATATATTTTTCAGAAGGAAATATTTAACTCTTGTGTATATATACCCTATTTTCTTTTCATTTCGGCTGTAATAATCGTTTAAACTGCTCAGCATCAGCCCAAGGAATTAATTCCTTCCACATTTTCATGAATTGAGGATTTTTAACGCTAAGCAAGGCTAGATAAGCATCTAAATCTTTTTCGCTTAGTTTTTCTGTAAGTTTTGGCAGTTTAAAGCTGGAAGAAGATTTTTCAACTAAAGTTATTCCTTTCTGGCAAAAGGCTTCAGGCAGACTATCTTGGATCATCTGCTTTTTCTGAATAAAGACACCAGCTATTTCTGTGTGCTTGGCTTTTATCCGCTGCTTTAATTCAGCAGAAGCTCCAAAAGCAGTACTGCCGAGAAGAGTAAAACAGTTTAAGTATAGATTCATGGCTTTCTGAAAAGTTTCATTGCTGAGCATGGTTCAGTAGCTCTAAACGAAGTTAATAATACTTTTGTTTTTAGATACTGTATACTTATCGGCGGTCGGTATTGCGGAGCCTAGCCAGCTTCTCGACTTCGCCTCATTATATTTGGCTCAGGTCGTCTCAATCAACTATATGAAATTAGGCCAATCGGCGATTACGCAATACCTGCCGATAAAGTAACAGTATCTTTTTTTACTCTTTCTCCAAGCGCCATAAGCCTACGTCGATCATCTGCTTAGGTTTTTCGTGAAAGGCAAAAGTTGCTTTGATGGGAAATTCATATCTCCATACTGCGGTGATGGTAAAATGAAAATCTTTAGCGATCGCTTCTACAAATTTCTGGGTAGACCATTTGTGCATACTATAAACCAGAGGCGCAACCGCAAAGGCTTTCTCTAAGAATTTCTTATCAGCGTGCTCTTGCTTAGTGCCGAAAGGCGGATTTTGTACAACCAGATCTGCTTCCCCATCAAAGATGCTAAAGTCATGAGTAATAAATTCTGCGCTGCCAATTTCATATTCTGTACTTATAGCTAGGTAATTCTTCTGGCAGATCCTGATGGCTTCTGTGTCTTTATCAATGAAAATAATTTTTCTTGCACCTAACAGCAATAAACCTATTCCAATGATACCTGAACCGCAGCCGGCATCGACAATTACTTTTCCGGCAACTTCTCCTTTCATAGCCATGTTCCAGACCCATTCTGCAGCGATATGGCTGGGAGTAGGATATTGTTCTAATTGTAAAGAAGGATTTTCAAAGCCTTTCAGCTTACTGAGAATAACTTCCAGGTCTCGTTTGGAGCGGATGGACATGGTTTAGAAAACAATCACAAACTATAAATATATTACTACCGGCTCAGCTAAGGGAGCATGTTTTTTGGCTTCATTGGCCATTATTCTACCTACTTCTTCCATCAGCCCAGATTTAGAACGAAAGTGTGAAGCCACGTTAAAACCATGCTGAGCGATGTAAATGGCGCTCTTCCAGGCATATTCTTTCAAATCTCGGAGAGGTTCAATCTTACTCAATCCAAGCGGGTGTTTACAGTCCTTATCAGTTATTTCATAAGCAATTTTTCCTAAGTATAAAGGAGGTTGTTCTACTAAAGTGATATATTGATCAGAACCTACCGCTTTGATGCTGAAGGGCAGATTTTTAATTCTTGGTTGATCTGGCATCATTTCTTCTACACCTGCCATAACATAAAAATCAACTTTTTGAACTGAAGAATGAGATCGGCAAGCAGAAACAAAATCAGCTAAGGTAGAACCTTGCGGTAAAACATGTACATTCTGGCTTACGGCACGTAATTGTATTTTTTGACCACTCATAAGTGACTTTTGCTACAGTTATTTATAAATATTCCCTAGAATTATGCTGCTTCAATCTGTTTGTAGATCTTATCATCATCATGCAGAAGTACCAGCAATTGAGCAGTCATTTGGTCATAGTTCTGGGGATTGAGATCCTTAAGATTCCTGAGAACATTCTTCCAGATGCCCATCTCTCCTTGGATGTTAATTGAAATGTCATCGAATTCTTGAGAGACAATATCGCTTAATTTATTTAGTTCCCGTAAATATAGTTGAATCTCTGCCGTCAGTTTTTCTTTATTTACTTCTGAATAAGATTTTCTTATTTTTGCGGCAATTGAGCCCAAGAATTTGCGTAAATGAGGTAATTGTAATTCCGGCTGGAACATGGCTTCTCCTAGTTTTTGATATAGTTCCAATAAATTATCTTTTTCTAAGTAGTTATCAAGCACATTGTATTTTTTCTTAAGTGCTTTTTTAGCGGCTTGAAAATTCTTTTCATCTTCAATTCTCTTGCGTTCGCCAGCTATTTCCATCTCTTTCTTCTTGAGTTCCGGAATTATATCAAGAACATTTTTTTGTAAGAGCAGAATTCTTTCTCCGATTCTTCCAAAGCTGCCAATGATTCCTAGTACATTCTGATCCTTGGTCTTTCTTTTCTTAGCTTCTCCCTGCCACCAGCCATAAAAAGCCATGAAATGAGCGTAGGTCTCATTGAGATATTTATCAATTACCTTAACATTACTTATAAGATTAGCTAGAGTCATACGATCAAGATATATTCCTGCTTGAAGAAATGAATGTGATACCTCTTTAGCTGTATCTACACTATTTTCTATATATTTATTAATGTAAACCATGTTTATTTTCGTTCCTTCTTACTGGACATCCTTATTTTTTCTCTGCCCTTCTTTTTCTGAAGTAACCAGAAAACTTTCTACAATACTCAGTTTTTTTTGGATATTTTTTAGATTTCTAAGAAATAATTCTTGGGCAGCCTGAATTTTAGCTCTGCTCATGCCAGAGCTTATCTTTCCAATTTCATTATAAAGTAATATTAAATCATTATAGCAAATTTGTAGGTCAGCAGTAATTGTTGCTGGTAGAATTCTTCTTAGATTACGTACCAGTTGATAAAGCCCTTGATGAAGTTCTTGAAGTGTCCTCAAAGCTTCCTGTTTAGGTTCTTGCTTAGCATCCATTGAACTCAAAAACTTAATTTGAGCTTTAACATTTAATAATTTACTTTCAACTTCATCCTGCAGATAGATCCTTGCTTCGCCGGTAGTAGTCATAGTAATCACCTTTTTTATGAGAATAACACCTACAAACTATTTAAAATTTATGCTCAACTGGTTTGTAGGATATTTTTTGCTGTTTTTTCTAATGATACAGCAATCTTAAGGCGTTCTATCTCTGTCTTACTTTCAAAAACACTGATGAAATTAACTACCTGGCTTTGCAGGATATCCAGAGCAATTTTATCACTTTTATAAAGATTTGCTCTCTCATCATTCATAAAAACTTCAATCATACTAACTATGAATCTTAGCTTTTTTAGAGCTTCTTCAAGGCTTCTCTTGGTTTCTACTTGTATAAGAGGCTTAATGTCTCTGAACTCACTTAAGATTCTATCACGCAGCTTAATTGCCGCTTCTACTGTAGTAGCATTAGTGGTTTTCATAATCACGAATGGGAAGAACTTATTTATATAGTTTTAGAATGTGCTGATATTAATCTAATAAATCTCTCACTTCTAAAGCTAAAGCTTGTATATGAGGTATAATATCTTCCACTTTTTTTGCTACTTGTATCCTAGCAATCAATGTACTTACATTCTTTAAAAGTTTATTAAAATCATCTTTTTCTACCTTATTTAATTTTTTTTCTTGACCTAGGAATGTTCTTACTGCTGAATTAATAGCTTTTAATTTTGTATTTAATGTCTCTCTATGCTGGATTGTAAGGCTTCCGACTCCCTTTGCCAAACTTATAACAATCTCAATATCCGAAAGTAGTTTTAGAATATAACGAGGAATATTAATACTGTCTCCCTCCATACCTCGAGTAGTATCTTTAAAACCCATACATTAACAAAGAAAGAATTAGTTTATAAATTTTTGTCGTTCCTAGAGCGTTAGAAATTTCCTCATTTCACATCCAGAACTAATTTCAGCTGCTTGTGCAGGCTCTGGGTCAGAGCTATGAGGTCAGATGTTGATTTGATTTTAAGATTGTGTTTGATTAGCAGCACATGTCTTTGTAAGAGCTGGATCTCTGCTTTCTGCATCTGGGATAGATTTTCTTCCTGATCCATAAGTACATTCAACCCATTATAGATCAAATCTAGTTTTTCATCGATCTGTTCAAACATTACTGCTTTATTTTTAGGCGCAAGCAACGCCAGCAAAGTCTCAATCTCATTTATCTCACGCTCAAATCTGGCAGAGAAATTGACAATAGTGGGCTGTACTTTTGACTGGTCTGAATCATCTGAGCTCATGATCTTACCAATACCCAGTAGTTTATATTTCTTTAGTCTGGGCTATTTCTCTATGACGATAAAAAGAAGGAGCTTTACATTTTCACAATTTCTCGACGATAAATCTGGCGCTCGCAGAAAAATAACTTCTTTAAATGCTTTTCTAAAATTGGCAGGACTATTCTTTAGTAACAGTATGATCAAAAACAGAAAGCTATTTAAATTCTAAATATTATATTTTCCTTGGGGTTAATGGTAGAAAGTTTGAGTTGAAAAAGAGCAGGAATGCTCTCAATGTGTGAAATATGAACAAGGAATTTGCTGCCATTCGAAAGAGGCTGGAAGAACATCTTGCCGCTATTAATGATAACACCGCAGAGGTGCAAGCTCTTTTTGATTATCTTCAGGAATTAGAGATTAAAGTGGAAAAAATTTCTCAACGCGTAGATCAGACTCAGCTAAGCTTAGGAATCCCTAAACCCAGAGTAAGTGTCGCCCCGCTGAATCAGATGGAACGGAAAGTATTTTTAGTGTTGTACACCGGCGAGTCATTATTAACTTATCAAGAGATCTCTGACAAAGCAGAGTTATCTGTCTCTATCATCCCAGAATGTATCTCCTCGTTGATCCAGAAAGGTATACCTTTTAGAAGATCATTTTTTGAAAACCAACTCTTTGTGGGTTTAGAATCAGGCTTTAAAGAATTACAAGCCAAAGAGAATATCATTAATTTAAGCTTGCAGAGTTTTATGGAATGAATTATCTTTTACTAGTCAGCTCTGCTAAACGTTCATCTGCTTTATAGCCTAGCTGAGTGGTATAACTAAATCCATCTGTTAGAGAGACACGATGGAGCCACATTCTTGGCGGATCATAAACCTGAATTTCTCCCTCCATAAGAACATACTCTCTCGAAGTCTGTGATGCTTCTAATATCATGGCTAAATCGCTACATTCTACGCTAAAATGATTTTCTGGAGTTCTGGCACCAAAATGAAGAAAACTATTTTTCTTACGATCTTCTTTAGTAAAATTATGGTTAGAATCATTATTATACAGGAAACCAATCACTAAACCACTCCCGTGAATTTTATCCCACAGCTCTTTAGTCATGGAAGAATTTTCTTCATAAGGTGTTTGGTGAACCTTGTAGGCAGCAACCAAGCCATTAACACTTACAAATTTAGTCTCAGGTTCGCCTCGAAGGTCTCCTTCAGTATTCCTGATTCGTTCAATAGTTCTAGGTTGATAGATTATTTTTGCCATATTAAATTAGGTTAATATCCGCTTTATAATGTTTGTGAATTAAGAGTTTGTGAATCAAGATTTTGTTCAAATAACATACTTCCCCTCTTTCATAATCTGAGTATCTCCAATAAAGACATTATTCACTTTGCAAAAGATATCGATGTGGTATTTCTGATAGACTTTCTTTCCTAATTTCTTGGCATACATGGCATGTTTCAATCCTAAGGAGAAATGCATTCCGGCGAAGCGTTCAAAGGAAGTAGGTTCGTGTAAAGTCTTTCCAAAGCCAATGCCTCGATTCAATCCAAAGCCGATTTCTCGTACTTGGACGGCGGCATTGACTTCCTCTGAGGAAATACGCTGCAGAATATCTGCAAAGAGTGTAGGACCAGTATGGCTTACCACACAGCCATTCTTGATCTGTACTTCAAACGGCGCACAGAAATGAGTTTTATGTTCTAAAGTAGGGAAGCCAAATACTAAAACTGAACCGTTCATTTTATCTAATTCTGAAGCTTCCGTAAAGATTTCGCCGATAGGAAAGCCAGCAGCAACAATAGGATTAGCTGAGAAATCACCGGTATTTTTGAGGGCTTTTTCAAATCCAGAATTGATATCCAAAACTAGATTGTTTCCATTATCTCCAGATTCTATGCGTAATTTTTTATTTTGCTGCAGTAATGCTTCAATAGCAGTACTTGCTTCTACATAATAAGGCGTATCGTACTTGAGAGAGTCAGTGTAATTTTGAATCTCATCATCGTTATTCAAAGATAGTCTAGCATGTTCGATGACCATATGTCCTGCTCTAAACAAATCAGCGCGCAAGCGGTGTTTAGTCATGCGAAAAGAAAGGCTTTGCACCAGGATGACTAAGGAATGGGCTGGTAATACAGATATAGCTTCTTCAACCACAGATTCAGGAACAGTAGGGAAATTGATAGTTTGATGCGGATTGCTTTGGATTTCTTTCAGGTAAGTATCACTTAAGATCTTCGCTAAGGAACTATCTGTGTCATAAATAAGAAGGATGAAGCAGTCTTTATTGATATGGTAATTCTGGTGCAGGATGTTGTGGAGATGTTCTTGTAGTTGAGGCATATAGTTTCATTTGGTGGTTGAATTAAAAATGTTGTGGGAAAAAACTATCTTAATTTACAAAAATAAATTGATAAATGTTGCTGATTAAGTACAATAATATATTTAAACCTAAAAAATAAGTAACCAATACTATGGCTGAATGGCAAAATCTAGATGAATTGCTTGGTGTTAAAATAGTGTATGGCACAAATTATGATGGTTATGATGTGTTTAGGCCTAACTTACGAAAACAAATAGAAGGTAGAGCTCTTTTCTCTGAAGACAAAGCAACATTACGATGCTATCAAAATGCGGCAAAGTTTGCAAAAGAACATGGTTTTGATGCCATTGGGCATTCTGGATTTGCAGGATGGAATCGCGGCACGATAACTGTTGTGAAATATGAGTTTTGCTTCTGGAAGAATGAATTAATTGGGAAAACTTCGGTTTGGCCTTGGCCTTAGTTTAGACCTAGGAATAAATATTATAAAAGAAGATTAGATATTTTAATTATCTAAATTTTGATTTAAACTTAAAAGAAAAACAAACAACGCAATTAAATTCCAATTTAATCTCATAGTTTAAATTTTAATAACTTTTAAGCATAATGATTAAATTTCAGAAAGGAGTGAGTAGTAAATATCTGCCATAAATTAGTCTTACGACCAAACCGTACGCAAAAAATTTTCTAAAAAAGCCTACCAATTTGATCAAAACTAGCCTTTCGACGCATTTTTTGGCCAGTTTAGAGTAAATTTTATATACTTAGGGCTCCCTAAGTGAACAGAGAGGTGTTAGGATTGACCCAAAGTGCACAAAATAAGCCGTTAGCAGCAATTTATATCCGCGTTTCTACTGAAGACCAAGCCCTGCATGGTTTTTCGTTGGCAGGACAAGAAGACATATTAAAAAATTATGCCACCGTCTTAGGTTATGAAATTCACCGGATCTACAAAGACGAAGGTAAATCTGCAAAAGATATTAAGCATCGTCCAGCAATGCAACAAATGTTGCAAGATGCTGAACAAAAGAAATTTTCTGCAATCTTCATCTATAAATTAGATAGATTTAGTCGAAGCTTAAAAGATTTAATTCTTACTATCGATAAACTGAAGGAATGGAATATCGACTTTGTTTCATTACAAGACAAGATTGAGACTGCTTCTGCCTCGGGAAAATTAATGTTTCATATCATATCTGCTTTTGCTGAGTTTGAACGTAATATCATCGGCGAAAGAACCACTTTTGGCATGCAACGTAAAAGCAAAGAGGGTGGATTTGTGAATAAGCCGCCTTTTGGCTATAAAATGGTAGATAAAAACCTTGAATTTAATCTGGAAAGTGCTCCGCAAGTTCGCCAAATTTTTGAAGAATATCTATCGGGAGACCTAAGCCTCAATAAATTGGCAAAAAAGCACGGTTTTTCTGTTAACGGCCTTAAAAAAGTGCTTAGTAATACCTCTTATTTAGGAGAAGTAAAATTTGCCGGAGAAACAAATAAAGGCAGCCATAAAGCTTTAATTGAACGAGAGTTATTTGAGCAAGTACAGCTTAAAATGAACAAGGGAGAGAAAAATTAAATGTACGGGGGGACGCCGTGGGGCTACATTCAGCAAAAGAAAAAAGCAGAAGAATTGGAATCAGAACAACATGGATTACAAGAAGAAAACAAGAGATTAAAAGAAATCATAAGGAAGCTTTTGGCAAAAGAAGAGTTAAATAGCTCTGAAAAAGCTTATCTTAAAGAATTTAAATTAGATTAATTATAAAATATTTAAGCAGAAATTGAATGTTATTAAAATGAAGATTAATCATTAAAATTGATAGATTTAGTGGCTAGTTCTGGAAGTTTGCAAAAAAAGAGCACATTTTATTGAGATAAACAATTTAGTTTTTGATTGAAAGTTTATAATGGCCTTTTAGTAAATATTCTATTACAAAAATATAAAAAAGAGAAGGATTACTTACCTTGATAAATCAAGAAGATTCACCGTAGAACATTTCATAGTGATTATTACAATCATTTATGTCTTCTTGCGACATATTTAATGCTTTTTTCATATTTTCTATTTGCCATTCATTTTTTGTTCCCATTTTATCATCTCTTCCTCGAATTCTTCTTTTAATCATCCAAAATAATTATCTTGTTTCTCTTCCTGCAACTCTTCTGCCTTGCCGCTTTTCTGGATGATGCCTTTTAGTTTCTCTTCAAACATTTTTGCCTGTTGCAGTAAAGGCTTGATATCTATTTTCAGACCGGTATAAACATCTAATGCTTCGATTATTTTTGCGGCTGCTCGGCTATCAGGTATGCCGCTCTGCGCTTCAGCAAAAAAAGCGACGATAGGGACTTTTAGGTTTCTGGCCAGCAATGCCCCGGTAACACCGACGACAATCCCTTCTGTGAGAGGACTGGCTGCACTAGTCAACTTTTTATTTTGAGCGCCATCTTTAGTAGTATAATAAAATACTTTGTTTCCAGGATTAGGACTTCCTACTCCTTCCAATGAAACTACTTCTTTTGCAGACAGTTCTTCGGCAAGCTGTTCAATCATCTCAGATAATTTCCATCCTGTATTCTTACCGATGTTGATAGCGTGCACTAGAACCATATTGTATTCTTTGTTGTAATGTAAGGAAACCGGCTCAATGACCTTATTTTGATGGATAGCAATCATAGCCGGAACTTCGTCCATCTCAATCATGCCTATTTTTTCTGTCTCCAGATGATCCATCAAGAATTCAATAGCGATAGTTCCAATCAACCCGAAACCCGGGAAGCCTTCAATAATAGTCACATTCTTTGGTTTTTTAGTAAGAACTAATTTCATTATCATCACCTATCATGCTTTTTTACTGTTGTTTAGATTATTCAAAGGTATTTAAGGTTTTCTGCACTACATTTTTATATTGCCAAATCAAATCAGTGAATAATGAAACTTACTAAACCGCAGCGCTTAATCCTGTATGCTTTAGGACATTTTTACACCGCACTTAATCAGCCCTTAGTAGAGAAACCAGTACAGGTGCGGACTTCTAAAATTGCCTTCATCGAGCATCTACTGGCGGCAAAAATAATTTCCAAGCAAGAGCGAGCACTGTATAAGAATTTAGAAACTCTGGAAAATGAAAAATTAATTTCCTATGAAAACCGGATGATCATGTTTACAGAATCTGGATTGAAGGAACTGGAAAAGATCAATCAGGAGATCGGGCAGTTCATTTCTTTAGAACATTATTTTGAGCAGGAAAAACCGAAGGGAAAATTACAGACCAGGATCAGGAACCAATAAGGTTATGATTTTTAAGGCAACTTCTTGTAGGTCACATTATTACACTCATCGATGGCATATACTACTTTTGTATCGAAATCCCAGCCAAAGAATTCTAGCCTATTGTCAGGATCGTAGATTAAAATAGATTTATTTTTTTCTATCACTTCAATCCGTGGCGGAAGATTATTTTTACAATCAGAGCTATAGTTAGGTTCATCTTCGAATGGATATTTGACACTGATACGCCAAGGAGTGCAACCAGTCAAAAGAGTCGCGCTCAATAAAACTATTCTCCCTAAATCTTTATTTTTCATTTAATTCCCCCAGTATTTTGTAAATAACAAACAACCACAGTAAACCGATAAGATATCCTCCGATAACGTCAGTAAGATAATGGACTTTCAGCATCACTCGGCTTAATCCCACCAGCAAAATAATAACAATATTGGCAATGATAAAAATTAATCGATCTGATTTGTTCTTAATCTCTTTACCGATAATAAAAGCAAGCAAGGAATAAAAAATCACTGCGCTCATGGCATGGCCGCTGGGGAAAGAATATCCATCAATAGGAACCAGATGATCTTCCGGCCGAGCTATTTGAAAGATTCTTTTGAGAGAATAACTCAGTGCTACTCCGCCATAAAAACCGACCAATACTAAAATCGCTTCTTTCTTCTTCTTTGCATAAAAGCAATAGGAGCTCAATAACAAGGTACCGGGGACTAACAGCGTTGCACTTGCTAAAAAAGACATGGTCAGCCAAAAATTTATATCAAACATTTACCGGTCATCTCCTGTGGTATTTTTATGTCCATGATCTTTAATATTGTCGGCGCGATATCTGCTAATCCGCCGTTTTTTAGTTTCCCTTTATGATTAACTACAATCAATGGCACATCGTTAGTGGTATGTGAAGTGATGTGTTTTCCTTCCATCTCTTCACAGTTGCCATGATCCGCGGTGATGAAAATAATTCCTGGAAACTTTTTTACAATTCTTCCTATCCGTAAATCTATCGCTTCAACCGCTTTTGTCGCTGCTTTTAAGTTCCCAGTATGCCCGACCATGTCAGCGTTGGCGAAATTCACCACAAAGAAATCATGCTCGTTGATATTTTGCAGTAGCGTATCGGTGATCTGCTCCACTTTCATTTCTGGATTTTCATCGTAGGTCTTTATATTTTTCACGCTCTGAATATGAATACGTTTCTCGTGGGGAAAGACGCATTCGCATAAGCCATTAAAGAAATAAGTCACATGTGCCCATTTTTCTGTTTCTGCAAGGCGTAATTGGGAGATCCCTTTTTCTGAGATGACTTCTCCCAAGGTTTTTTCTGGAATGATAGGAGGAAAAGCGACCGGAATTTTCACTAAAGAATCGTACTGGGTCAAGGAAACAAATTTTAGATCAATAATTTTTTTTCGTTGAAATTCTTTGAATTTTCCCCAGACAAAAGCTCTGGTCAACTCACGTGCGCGGTCAGAACGGAAATTGAAAAAAACAACTGAGTCATGTTCTTCCACCACACATTTATTAGTAAGAATAGTCGGTTTCACAAATTCGTCAGTCTCTCCTTTTGCGTAAGCGTGTTTCAAGGCCTTGATGGGATCAGTGATTCCTTTCCTGCCGATACAGTCAACCATGCATTCGTAAGCCTTGTGTTCTCTTTTCCAGCGATTATCTCGATCCATGGCGTAAAATCTTCCCATCATAGTGGCTAGAGTTCCTACACCTAATTCTTTCATCTTTTTTTGCAGTTGTTTGAGATATTTTTCTGCAGATTGAGGCGGCGTATCTCGACCGTCAAGAAAAGCATGTACATAGACTTCTTTTAGACCATGACCTTTCGCTAATTCCAGCAAAGCAAATAAATGATTGATGTGCGAGTGAACACCGACATCGCTTAATAGACCCATTAAATGTAATTTTGTGTTATTTTTTTTAGAATGATGTATCGCTTCCAGTAATGCTTTATTATGAAAGAAAGAATCATTCTTGATAGCTTTATTGACCCGCATCAAATCGGTATCCATAATTCTTCCTGCGCCTAAGGTTAAATGTCCTACTTCAGAATTGCCCATGAATCCGGGAGGAAGTCCGACTGCTTTTCCAGAAGCCTTGAGAAGAGCATGTGGATATTGTTTCCAAAGTTTATCTAAATGTGGAGTTTTTGCTTGAAGGATAGCATTTCCTCTTTTTTCTTTTCTATAACCCCAGCCATCGAGGATGAGGAGAAGCACTTTTTGCATAGAGAAAGAATAATTTTTGTATTGATAAAGGTTACTGAATGGTTTAGAATCTTTTTGCGACATCAAGCAATACATCATATACGTACCAAGTAGCATCTGAATATTGTCGTTTCAACTCTTGCGTATCGTAACCCAACTTAAAAATATCATTGAGAGCTATCCCAACTGCCGGACTTCTATTTTCTCCTCTGGTACAATGCACTAGCAAAGTTTCTTTACTCAAGCCTCTTTCTTTAAAGTAAGTTAATAACAGCTGAGCAATCTCTTCATCAAATAATTTTCCTGAGCCGAAATCTGGAGTTCGGTCATCAAAATTATATTCAACAATCGTGTACAGATCAGATTTATGAAGTGGATAACGTACCGCCAATGACTTGATATTACTTTTTGGATCAGGCGGTGATTCAATGCGAATAGCATAGGTAGGATTACTGGGTACGTATTTTATTGCGTCAAAAATACTCATGATCAAGAGATTCATACTATTAAAAATTCTAGAATGAGTATATAATAATTATGTTCTTAACTTACACCAAATCTAATCTTCTACAACTTTAACTTTTCCATTCCAAAAGCGATACAACGCATAGAAATAGATCCATAGACGATTTTCTCGTTGAAGAATTGTGCTTTTTCTTTCACAGCAGCTCCTAGAACGTAGAGTAAAGGCAAATAATGGTCATTAGTGGGATGTGCGAGGATAGCAGTAGGTTGTTTATTATATTTGATGAGCTGATTATAGTCACCTTCTTCTATATTCTTCTTGACAAAAGTATCAAAGTCAACTGCCCAAGGATAGGGTTTAGCATCGGGGCGAAACATCATAAGGTTGTGAACCAGATTTCCACTGCCGATAATTAAAACACCTTTGCTGCGTAAAACAGAAAGTTCTTTTCCTATCTGAAATGCTTTCTCTAATGACAGTTGATAATCCAAACTAAGTTGTAAGACCGGGATATCGGCTTTTGGATACATTTGCTTCAATACTGACCAAGTTCCGTGATCTAAGCCCCATTCCTGATCAAATTCTACTGAAACAGTTTTTACAGAATTCTTAATCAATTTTGCATAAGTTGTAGATCCAGGAGCAGGATATTGTACTTTATACAATTCCTGTGGAAAGCCATAAAAATCATGGATAGTGCGAGGATGTTTCATGCTAGTTTCAGCCGTACCTTCCTGCAGCCAATGTGCAGAAATACAGAGAATTGCTTTCGGCTTAGGAATTTGCGCTGCAACTTTTTTCCAGTTGTGGGTAAATTCATTATCTTCGAGAGCATTTTCCGGAGAACCATGACCTATGAAGAGAACTGGCATTTTTACGAAAGGCATAGCCTTAGAAAGGGAAGGCTACTATTAATAATTTACGAATGATGATTACATTGATACCTTCACAAAATCTTTATAAATACCTCTCATTTCCAACTCAAAGTTACGCACAAAATACTGATTATGGTGATTTAATTTATGGCAAAACAAGTTGTTGAAATAATGATTGAAGGTGGAAAAGCTACTGCTGCTCCACCATTAGGTCCTGCTCTTGGTCCGACTGGCTTAAACATCGGGCAAGTAGTGATGGAAATTAACAAGAAAACTGCTGATCTTAAGGGAATGCAGGTCCCGGTTAAAGTTATCGTTGATACGGAAGCAAAGACCTTTACTATCGAGATTGGCACACCTCCAGCTTCTGCTTTAATCAAGAAAGAAGCAGGTATTGAAAAAGGAGCAGCAAACCCGCTTACGGATAAAGTCGCTGACCTTAAGATTGAGCAGATTATCAAGATTGCCAAGACTAAGCAAGATTCTCTTTTAGGCGCTACCATGAAGGCAAAGGTACGGGAAATTGTCGGTACCTGTCAATCTATGGGTATTTTGGTAGAAGGAATGACTGTTCCAGAAGCTCTTCAAGCTATCGCCGACGGTCAATTTGATAAAGAAATTGCCTCTGGTAAAACTGAGCTTACGGAAGAAGAAAGACGCGAACAGCAAGCAGAGAAGAAACGCTTGCAGGAAGATATCGAGAAGCGTCGCGCAGAATTCGAAGCCAAAGCGAAGGAAATCCTCAAGCTCTTTGAAGCAGATCCTAAGAAGGCTAAGAAAGCCATGGTCGATGCTGGTATTCCGCAGCAGATCATCAAGGAACTTGCTCCTGTCGAGGAGAAGAAAGAAGCTGCTCCTGGCGCTAAGAAATAGATTTTCTTGTTTTTTTTATATTATTTATTTAGTTTTCTCTGAGATAGTTCTTAATTCCCTCTCAAACATGTAACGATTTAACGATTGGGGATTGTACACATTAGGAATAGTAATGTTTAAATATTAATATGATTTTTCATACTAAAATGAAAGATAAAATTAAGGCATTATTTTTCAACAATGCGCTTAGAAGATGGCACTTTGAGTCTATCCTAACAGAATCAGGCATAAGCCGTGAGCGGGTAAATTATGTTCTCAAAGAGTTGCTTAAAGACAAATTGATCATACGTGTTAAGAATAAAGGAAAAATGCCCTACTACGTAGCAGATAGAGATTTGGCTAAATTTCGTTCCGAAAAAAGATTGTATGGATTAAAAATCCTTGAACAAAGCGGACTTTTTCAGGATCTTAATTCATGTAAAAATATTAAGACCGCTATTTTGTTCGGAAGTTTTGCACGCGGCGATTGGAGCAAGTCCAGCGATATAGATTTGTTTATCTATGGAGACGATAAAGAGTTCAATAAAGGATTATATGAGACCAGACTGCATCGTGATCTACACGTGTTCGCATACAAAAACAAGAAAATACTTAAAGAAAAGTTAGACCGAACGGTAATTCCCAACATTGCAAAGGGGTTTTTTATAACAGATACCATAGAACCATTTGAGGTCAGCATACATGCCTAAAGAGCGATCAGAAAAGCAAGTATATGAGCAACTTTCAACAGAAGGGTCCTATGAAGAAGCCAATCTGGATAAAGATGAGGTAAAGAAGGTCATCTCCATGGTTATGGAGGATTATACCTTCGGAAAAAGTTTACGAAAACTAAAAAATCCAAGCTGGAGGGTAATTTTTAATATCCATTATGACATATTTCGAGAGCTTTGTGACCAGTTAATGCGTTTTGAACGGCAAAAAACAAGTAATCATCAGGGATTATTTGCCTTTGTTGTTCTCTACTTCAAAGATTTAGAGTTAGATTGGGCATTTTTAGAAAACATCAGGACGGTACGGAACAGAAATAAATACCAAGGGCTTGATATCAGCAAGGAGATGTGGGAGAGCGTTGAATTGAAATTTGATCTTTATATTTCTGCTATCAAAAAAGAAATTGAAGATAGATTACGTTAATTCCTTCTTTTATAGAAAATATAAAAAAATTTGCTACGACAAGACAATTATTCTAGAGGATAGGACTTTACGTACCATAAACCGCAGAAATTATTGAGAAATCACTTTCTTCTTAACTTATCCAACTCATCAATCTCTGCTTTCTTAATCTCTAACAAAACCTGAGATAATCTTTCCAGGAGCATACCTACATTCTTAGTTTTCTGAAGCTGTTTGACTAAAAGTCCGATGATTATGATGGATTCAATCAGCAGGATAAATACTACTATACCGAAAATAAGAATAACTTCAACTAAAGGAATATCTATGCCGCTTACTAATACCATTCTTTCACCTTTTTATCTCATGAATACTTTTTGGATTAAAAAGCTTTCTGAAATATGTCTATTGAGAAGTTTGCATAATTCATGTTTTTGGGCAAACTCCTCAAAGAGACTTTGCAATAGGCGTGATTTTTGGAGTTTTTAGTTATTTAATTTACCAAAATCATTATTTGCAAAGTTCTCTATTGCTTTATCTCAAAATTATTTTCAGCCACAAGTTTACCTTGCTTGTTGTAAATTTTTCCCACCACTCCATAATCACCCTTTATTGCTGAAGCATCGTATTGTACTGCCAGTAAAGCGCCTTTCTCAAGATTTACGTTGTAAGGCCCATACAATTCGCTGAAGATGCTTTGCGACTCGCTGCTCAGGAAGAAAGGAAGCTTGATCTTCAAGGGAAGGGTTGTCGTTACTTTAGATTTCTTAACATTGATATTCATCTCTACGGTAAAAGTTTCTTTGTCACCTTGCTGCTGCGGGATAATGATATAAAAGTCAAATTTCTTGGTCTCAGGATCGACATCGACAGCAGTACCGGTAACTAATTCTTGGTTGTTTTCGAGATCCTTGATTAAGACCTGCTCCCCTCCGGATGAAAATGCTATCTGAGGGGGCGTTTTCTTATCTAAGCGGAGACCTTTACGGATTTTTATTTCTTTTTGTAGCGTTTCTCCTGGATTTACTTCGATGTCCGATAATTCATCCGCATTGAGAAGTAAATCTTTTAGTAAATTAGCTTCAATATGTTTGCCGGTCGGTATCAAAGGCATAGAAACCGCTGCGCCTACTAACGACGAGGGCAGTAGGTGAGATAACTTTGTTTTATATACTTGCAACACTTCGACATTTTCTAATAATTTTAGAATGCCTAATTCTTTTTCCACTGCGTCATGATCTGCTTCTCCGGCAAGGAGTAATTCTTCTTTGACTCTTTTCAAGAGGTTCTCTTTGTTTTCAAGAAGAAGATCTTGTTCAACTAAAGTGCCGGATAATTTCATTTTTTCCTTTAAGTTGTTAGTAATAGTCACTTTGTAGCTCTGTTCTGAAGTGTATGTTGTTATCGCTTTTGTTCCGATACTAGAGATACTAACACTAGCTTCCCCTTTCTGCAATGCGCTAACTGTTTCTGATGCTGAAGCTGTTTCTGAACTGGAAGGGGTTGAAGGTGCAGGCGTTGACGGGGTTGGAGTGGAAGGAATAGAAGTACTTGTTGTTGAACTAGTTGAACTTCCTCCTCCTCCTGAAGATGCTGCTGCCTGTTCTGCCACATTATCAACAGTAAGAGATAGTGTTTGAGTACTGTTCAAGTTTCCTACGGTATCATTGGCAAATACTGTGACCGTCAATCCTCCTTCTGGTAGAAGAGTGGTATCGAGGCTGACATTCCATGTTCCGGAGGAATTACTCGCAGTTCTATTGAATGGATTAGTGCTGTTGCTGAACT
>Ga0080064_1002764_pt1 | contig 28366 bp, 10 predicted proteins | sample Subgrocontami54m_FD_69260 | JGI IMG/M metagenome (GOLD analysis project Ga0080064, IMG submission 69260) | Subsurface groundwater microbial communities from S. Glens Falls, New York, USA - GMW46 contaminated, 5.4 m (SPADES assembly) (version 2) ...
GCGCAATGATGAAGACAACAAATACCTGTCCGGCCACTTTGTTGGGCATGGAGAATTTGTTGAACGCCAGAAAATTGATGCTCGCGGAATTCAAAATCAGCTCAAGTGAAATCAGGATCGCCACAAGATTTCTTCGCGCGAGAAGGCCGAAAACGCCTATGGAGAACATGGCCGTCGAGAGGAGGAGATAAGATTGAAGCGATTGAGAAAAAAGAACCGGGGTCATTTCGCGCTCTTTCCGGCGGAAAGAAACAAGGCGCCTACGATCGCGACCAGAAGCACCAGCGACACCGCTTCAAAAGGAAGAAGGCTGGTGGTCAAAAAGGCTTTTCCCATCGCTTTCATGGAATAATCTCCCTCAACGCTCACGGCGGGCCACTGGGTGGCGCGCAGCGTGCGGAGAATCCCGGCAAACAGAAAGCCGGCGATCAAAAGAGACCGGAACATTTTTTGAAGGTTTCTCGGCTCGTTCTTCTGAGTCATCGGCTGAGATAACATGATCGCGAAAATGATCGCGATGGAGATGGCGCCGATATAGACGATCACCTCGATGATCGCCAGGAATTCGCTATTTAAGTAGATAAAAAGACACGCGACTCCGAAAAGACAAACGATCAGGGAGAGAGCGTTATAAAAAACGTTTTTTAGCCAAACCGCCATGAAGGCTGTGGTTAAGGTGAGGGTCACGATCGCGAAAAAAACGATATCAATGATCATGGGTTTGCGGCCGCCGGTTTTACGGGGGGCATCTGGCCCGGCGGGACGACAGGGATCTTGGTCAGCGGCGTGCCGCGTTTTTCAAACGGCTCGAGTAAGTCCATGATGAGTTCCTTCTGCCCCGTGGAGACGATATCGTAGTCTCCGTCCGTGTGTTTCAGCGCGTCGGTCGGGCAAACGTCGATGCAGAGACTGCAAAGACTGCAGAGCATGTAGTTGACCTTGAAATCCGTCAGCACGCGCTTGCCGTCAATTGCGCTTTTTTGGGCCTCGAGCGACATGCAGCGCGAAGGGCAGACCTTGATGCAGGCGTTGCAGGCGATGCAAAGATGGTCGTTGGTTTTTTCGCTCACCACGAACGCGATAGGCCCTTTAAAACGTTTGATGGGGATGCGCTCTTTCGGATAGATCACGGTGACCGGTTTTTTAAAGAAGTAGCGGATCGTGATCGACATGCCAACCACGAGACTCCAGGCGCCTTCGATGAGGTCTTTGAGGTATTGGGTCATTTTAAGCAAAAAATTTCTGGCATTGGATCACAAGCGCCGTAACAAATACGTTTAAAATCGCGAACGGGATCAGCACTTTCCAGGCGAAATTCATGAGCTGGTCGCTCCGGAGCCGCGGGAAAGTCCAGCGCACCCACATCACGACAAAGACGATCCCATAGGTTTTGAGTAACAGCCAAAAAGGCCCCGCCAAAGAACCGGCGGGCAAGCCCGGCACCGGCGACCGCCATCCTCCGAGGAACAGCGTCGCGGCGATCGCCGAGGAGATGAAAATGGCCGTGTATTCTCCGAGGAAAAAAAGCGCGAACCGCATCCCGGAATACTCCGTATGAAATCCCGCGACGAGCTCGGACTCCGCCTCAGGGATGTCGAACGGCGCGCGATTCGCTTCCGCGAGACTCGCGCAAAAAAAGATCAGAAACGCGAGCGGCTGGGTCGCGATAAACCACGTTTTTTCCTGGGCGGCGACCAGCTCCGACATTTTCATCGTCTGCGCGGCCATCACGACGCCCATGGTTGACAAAAGCAGGGGAATTTCATAGGAGATGTTTTGAGCGACGGCCCGCATCGAACCCAAAAGCGCGTATTTATTGTTCGACGCCCATCCCGCGATGAAAATACCGATGAAGCTGATGTTCGTCAAAGAAAATACGAAAAGAAATCCGATATTGAGGTCGCGCATCACGAAATGGGGCCCGAGCGGCAGGATCAGAAAGGCGGCCACGATCGGCGCGAACACGATAAGCGGCGCCATCATATAGAGAAACTTGTCGGACTCCTTCGGCAAAACGAGTTCTTTGGTCAGAAGCTTGATCGCGTCCGCGACCGTCTGGAGCGACCCCTGCCAACCCACATGGATCGGCCCGCGCCGGAGCTGGATCCGGGCCGAGACGCGGCGTTCAAGCCATATCAGAAAGAGCGCGTTGACCGACACGAATAAGGTGACGAGCGTCCCATAAAGGATGATCTTAATGATTTCCTGCAGGATGAAGCTCATCGGTCGATCTCCGGAAGCACGATATCAATGCTCCCCAGGACCGCGACGACGTCGGAAATCAAACATCCCGGCAGCATGTGGATGATCGAGTTTAAGTTGGAGAAAGAGGGCGTGCGAAGTTTCAGCCGGTAAGGATTAAGCGACCCGTCGCTGATGAGATACATGCCAAAGAGCCCCCGCGTGGATTCGACGGCCGAATAGTATTCGCCTTTCGGCACGTTTTTCGGCAGCTTGCCGAGTGTGACTTCGCCGGCCGGCATTTTTTCGATGACCTGCGCGATGATCTTGAGACTTTCTTCCATTTCTTTCATGCGCACCCAGTATCGGGAATAAACATCGCCTTCGCTTCGCGTCGGAATGTTGAAATCGAGCTCGGGATAGATCGAATAAGGTTCGGCGCGGCGCAGGTCGAACGGCACCCCGGAGGCGCGCAGCGACGGGCCCGTCACGCCATAGGAGATAGCCGCTTCTTTGCTGAGAATCCCTAGATTTCTCGTCCGCTTTTTGAAAATAATGTTCTTGGTGACCAGTCCATCATAGTCTTTCAGATGTTTTTTGAATTCAGGGATAAATTTCTTGATCGCGGGGATCATGTCCGGATGAATGTCTTTGTCCAACCCGCCGAAACGGAAATAATCGTAGGTGAGCCGCTCGCCGGTTGTCATTTCGAGAATATCGAGGATATTTTCTCTGTCGTCAAAACAATAGAAAAACGGAGTGAACGCGCCCAAATCCATCAGAAAAGTCCCGGCCCAGAGAAGATGGCTCGCGAGACGATTGAGCTCGGTCGTGAGCACGCGGATGTATTCGACGCGCGGGGGAGGCGTGACGCCCATCGCTTTTTCGACCAAGACCGCGTAGCCAAAATTATAGCTCATCGCACCCACATAATCGAGCCGCCCCATGTTGGGCCAGCAGGCGACATAGGTTTGAATTTCCATCATCTTCTCGTGATGGCGGTGCGAATAGCCGATGATCGGTTCGGCGTCAATGACGCGTTCGCCGTCCAAATGCAGCAACACCCTTAAAACGCCGTGGGTGCTGGGATGCTGGGGTCCCAGATTCAGGTAATAATCCCGTTTGTGTTTTGTGGCCTGTTCGGTGACTTGTTGCGGATAAAGGATCTGAAAGCCTTCCGTGTCTTCCTTCATCAGTTTAAGCGATTGCGTGACATCCGATCCGGCAGGCTCGCCTTTGAAACTTTTCAGGAGCGGAAAAATCACGGAGCTTTCAGGCAGAAGGAGCCGCTTGAGATTCGGATGGTCTGTGAAGATAATCCCGAAAAATTCGAAAATTTCCCTTTCAAACCAGGCAGCGGACTTATAGATAGAGGAAATGCTCGGCGCTGTCCACCGGCCGTCTTCGGGCTTGCCATCGTTTTTCGGCACTAAAATCTTTACGCAAGACCTTGAAGGTTCACTCCAGCGGTTGAAGTGGTAGACGACCTCCAAACATTCCGCGAAATCCACGGCGGTCAGGGATTCAAGAAAATAGTCTTGGGCCAAAAATTCACGCGCCACCTCGCGGATCTTATTTTGAGCGACCACGGCCTCAAAAAGAACGCCGGAAGTTTTGAGATTCTTTTCGTTGAACTCCTCGGGTTTGACGACTTCCCGCAGCCAGCTTGTGATGTCTTTTTCCAGAACGGGCATGGATTTAGCTCTTATTTTCCGGGCTGGGAGCTGCCGGCGGCGTGGGGGGTTTTCTGAATTCGACTCGTGAGATCGCGTTTTTATATTCGGCCGGACGATTGTCTTGCGAGTCATGCACAACGGCCTGGGTCATCGTGCCTTTGACCTCTTTGGATTTTATTTGCCGTTGAAGCTCCATGATCCCGGCGATCAAGGCCTCCGGCCGCGGCGGGCATCCGGGAACATACACATTCACGGGGATGATTTTATCAATGCCCTCGAGGATCCCGTACTGGCCGGGATATTTGAACGGGCCGCCTGCCGTCGCGCATCCGCCGAGGGCGATCACATATTTGGGCGCGGGCATCTGGTCATAGAGTGTCTTAATACAAGGAACCATTTTACGCGAAATCGTACCGGCGACGATCATGAGGTCCGCTTGTCTAGGAGACGGACGCACGACGCCGAATCCGAAGCGGTCCATGTCAAAGCGCGCGGCTCCGCCGGCCATAAATTCGATCGCGCAGCAAGCCAGGCCGAAGGTGAGCGGCCATAACGAATTGGCGCGGGCCATGTTAAAAACGTCTTCGACTTTGAAAAAATTAGCGACGCCCGAGACCGGCGAAAGGGACTGGGTATCCGTTGTGAGCAAAGTTTCTTTTATCTCCATGAGAAAAGCCCCTTTTTCCAGGCGTAAAGAATCGCCAGCGAAAGTAATGCCAAAAATAGCGTCACTTCATAAAACGCGGCAAATCCGAATTCCTTGAAAACGATGAGCACCGGGAAAAGGAAGGCTGCCTCGACGTCAAACGCGAGGAAGATCAAACCGAAAAGGTAGTAGTTGACGTCAAACTGCACCCAGGCGCCGCCGATGGGGACCTCGCCGCTTTCATAGGGATTTTGCGCGTTGGCTCCCCGGCTGCGGGGGCTGATCAATAAAGGGAGGAGGGTGTTGACGATGACAAATCCGGCACCGATGATCAAAAAGCCGAGCACATAGGAATAATCATGTAATAAAGACATAAATCTCCGAACGTTTATCGTGCCAGTATACAGAAAAGCTTTTTCCAAGTCAAACCAAGCTCGGGGCCCCGCCCCGCCGTTTACCCTTCTGTCCTCCGTGCGCGTGGTTATTCCGTAAGTGGCGGGGGCCCTCGGATTCGCTCGCTGGCAATTAGTGCTTTTGTGGGGCCAGTCTCGCTCACCGTCTCCCCTGCCACTTACCTCATAACCACAAGCGGCGCAAAGTCGGACAAAAGGATAAACGGCGTGGCCTATTGTCCAAGCCGGCAAGGATTGTTCCGGAGTGGACCGTTGAGATCCGCGAGTGCCATGGAACACTTCTTTTCACACCACGAGCGGACTCACCGAGCGAGGCGCCTCGGAGGGGCGCCGGAGCGTGTCCGCGGAGGAATAATCCTTGGCGGCTTGTATTTAAGTTATGGTATACAAATGAGTTACAATGATATTGGCGCCTGTTTTTTATTTGTATTTTTGCTCATTCGTGATGTATACTTTCACTAATATTTGCTCAACCGTTGGCGGCTATTTCCCTATAGAAGACTATATATAAGACTATGACGAGAAAACACAAATCAGCGATAAAAGCTATCTCCTTCCTATTGGCTTTTATTTTCGCTTTTTCAGAAATTTCCTACGCGGCGCCGTTTGAGGCGGCCGCGCCGCGTGAGATTCCCCTGCAAGTCATCGCGCAAGATCCCACGCGTTTTGAGGCCCCCGTCAAATTCACGACCCTGAAAGAAGTCCACAAAGGCGACAAAAATACTTTCATCATCCACATTCAGGACGCTCATGCCAACTACAGCGGCCAAGCCAATCTCGCCGCCGCGCTCGACGAGATCATGACGCGCTACAAGGTGTCGCTTGTCCTTGTCGAAGGCGGCACGAAGGATGACACGCTCACCCCGCTCAAGAAAATAGCGCCCCCTGAGGTCTGGAAGAAGGTCGCGAAGAAGTTTCTGATCGAGGGCAAGATCACCGGCGACGAATATCTGAACCTGATTTCGGACCATCCGATGAAGATCATGGGGATCGAAAACAAAGAGCTTTATATGACCAGTCTCAAGGCCTACGGCGACCTGGCCGGGAAAAGAGAAGCGATCCTGGATTATCTGAGAGAAATCCAATCCGCGGTGAATCAACTGAAAAGAAAGCTGTACCCGGCCGAGCTGCTCGAATATGAAAAAACAGAAGTTCAAGGGAATGAGAAAAATTTCGAGGTTCGGTTTAAACGGCTTGCTCAATTAATCGAATCCGGCCGCATCGACATTTCGTCTTATCCGGGCATCGGGCGGCTGAAAGAGATCATTGATAAGGAAAAAACGATCGATTTTGACGCGGCGAATCTAGAGCAGGAGGCGCTGATAGAAGAGCTCCGGAAAAACGGGGGAATGGAAGAGTTCAAAGACTATGTGACGAGACTGAGCCAGATGAAAGACCAAAGGGCCTCTCAGTTTGCTTACTTTCAAAATACTTTGAATATAGCCAAAGGAAAGAAGATTTCATTTGAAAAATACCCCAATCTTGTCGCTTACGGGGAATACCTGAAAGGTTTCCAAGAACTGGATTTGGATCAGGTGTTGGATGAATTGGAAAAGGTCGAGGATAAGGTTTATTTGAATGTCATATCCACTCAGATTGCCACGCCACGTCCTGCGGACCAGGCTCGCAACGACGCTCTGCTTGTCCGTTCCGTTGACCGCTATCTCGGCCTTCTTGAAACCGCCTACCGCATTCAAATGTCCACCAAAGAATTCAATCTCTTCGAAGTCAATGAGCCCGATTTCGCGACCGCCGCGTATTTGGCGTTCATTAACCGCAAGCTCGCGGAAGCGGGTTATTTTACGGACATGGTCGCTTATAAAAATTTATTGGAAGACGGCAGGAAGTCTCTCGGGGCTTTTTATGATTCCGTCAATCAGCGGGATATGGCGTTTATGCAGAACGCTGAAAAGATCCTAAAAACAGAAAACCAGCAAGTGGCCGTTCTCATCTCAGGCGGCTATCACACGCCGCATCTCAAAAAACTCTTTAAGGAAAAAGGGTATTCGTTCGCGGTCCTGACTCCGATCATCACTTCGGAAACCAACCAGAAAAAATATGAAAAGATCCTGCTTGAGCCGATCCGGAAGGAAACGAAGACAATCGAGGTGGCGCAAGGCGAAAGTAAAACTTCCGATAAATCTTTAAGCGATTTGGAGCAGGACTTGATTAAGCTCAAGAAACAGTCGGACCAGATCGCGGCCGCGCGCCTGGCCGAGACGGACTTGTCCGGGGGCAGACTCGCAGAACTCGTCAGCGCAACGGGCGCCACGGATGAAGCCGCGGCCGAAGCCACCTTGGCTTTGGCGGTGGGAGGCCGGCGTGTAGAAGAAAAAGCCGGCGCGCGGCTTTCAACCCCCTTGAGCCAATACCAAGAAATACTGCGAAGTTTGGGAGATTCTTCGCCCAAAACTTCCCTGCAGATTTTGTCCCAGACGAGCGTCCCAAAGAATAAAATTTCCGGCCGGTTAAATCATCTTATCAAGAAGAATTTAGTTGCCAGGAGCCCGATCCAGGGGAATAAAAGCGCTTATCAATATAATTTAACTTTGGAGGGCAAGCGCGTTGTCCGAGAAGAAACCGAATGGCCGTTTGCCGGGGCCCCACCGTCGGTTTCAAACCCTGAGATAGGCAGCGCCCGGTTCACTGTTTCCAAGCTCAATCGCGTCGCAAGAAATTCCATCAAATTGGACGGCGCGCGGCTGGCGGATAACAGTCAACATAAAAATCCTTTTGATGATTATTTATCAAAAAGTTTTGCACAGTTGAGACTTCGGATCAGGACGGCACAAGAAGCGGTGCAGAATAGCCAGTGGCGTTTGGCTCGATATGCGCTTAGAAAGGCTATGCGGCTGTATATTGAGCTTCAAGAATCGGGCCCGTTCATAGATTTAAGCCGGTACTCGTTAACGCTGTCGATTTATGCGCGGCAAATGTATTCGGTCAATAACGGACGGCAATGGTTCTTGCTGCTGACGCCTCTGGAACTTATGGGAACGGTGGCCGCCGCCACGGCGGTTGGCATTCGCTATGGCTGGAATTGGAAGGTTCGGTCGGCCGGCGGGATTGTTTGGGGAATCGTTTTGGTGAGCGGCTGGATGCTGGATAACCGTCACTTTAATAAAAAATATTCTGATTGGCAATCCTTCAACAGCGCTGCCTATGGTCTGATGCCTGGCGCCTTTGATAACTCAAAATTGGCGGATGGGCCGGTACTGCTTCGTACCGACAAGTGGGAGGAGGTGGCCGGTGCCCTATCGGCCTATGTCCAACAGCATCAGCAGGAAAATTTGCCGCTCGCTTTTGCGGCCACTTTTAAGGGAGATAACCGTCAACGCGTTGTGAACGCGAACATCACCATTGGTTTCAAGCCTGCTATTAAAAATGATGAAGGTGCCTTGCAACATGCGTTCCAGATATTCTGGGAATTGATAACCAATAGCCAAATTACTTTTCTCAATGAAAATAACAATGAGGAGATCCTCGATTTTTCGGAGACTGATCATTCCTATGAGCTGGTGGACGCCGGCCTTTTGACGACCGCGGTGCCGAGTTTTATTTTTTTCACGAAGCCTAGGACATTTCGTGTATTGAGCATCCATTTAGTAGATAAGACGCAAAATCCCCCGGATTTATCCGGCGCGCGGCTGGCGGAGCGCTTCGATGATAGCCGTAGCCGCGGCAAGGCGTACGCGGCTTTGGAAGAGATCCTAAGCCGGAATTTACCTACGGGGCCGATGTCGCTGCATGAGAGGGACGATATACGGTATTCTCTGGAATTGATCAGCGAGATTCAGAAACACCCGATTCAAAATATAGCCGTCGTCGGAAGCGGTCTTCGTTATTTGCCGCTTCTTTTGGCTCTCGTCGGGAAAGAGGTGACACTGATTGAGTTGGACGCGGTGAGAGTGGAATCCATAAAAAAAATAAAGGCTGCGCTCGAGACGCGGGGGCATTCTTTATCCTTGCGGTTTGTGAATAAAGAATTCGGCGAGCTGGATGCCGTGCGTGAAGGTCTTGGTCCGCACAGCTTTGATCTTGTGACGATGATAGATCTCCTGGGTCCCAGGCCTCAAGGAGAACCTGTCTCTTGGTATCAAAACGCCAAAACACTTTTAAAAGAAAACACGGCCTATATCGTCATGGACGAGCAGGCATTTACCTTCAACAAGCCTCAGAATGAAACCTATCTCACAAGTTTTCATGAGACATTTCCGGACAAAAGATCGGTGACAGACCAAGTTTTTTATGGGGTTTATAATAGAACTCGCAGTTCAAATCGTTTTTATGAAATACGCCCCGGCGCGCGGCTGGCGGAACGGAACAAAATCACTCGCAGACAGTGGTTGAATGCCGGTCTATTCGGCGGCGGTATTGCGGCGATCGTTTTCGGAAGTTATAACCTATATGAATCCTACCGGCGTTCGTTAATTCCCACCAAGGTAGTGGGCATTCATGTTCTACACGGCGACTCACTCGCTTATATCCATAAAGCCATACAAAGTTATAAAAAGGCTTTGCAAGACGCCCGTCAAAGAGGGGTAAAGGTCATTGCGGTCAGGGAAATTTCAGGCATCTCCATCGAAGACCTCATGAACCTCTATCCCAATGAAGTAAGAGACGTTGATTGGGCAAGACTGTCATCCAATGATCCCGATCCGGGAGATGTCAGAAAATTGAAAGTATTGTTTATCCACAATGCCCGCACCTGGATCGAAGCCATTAACAAAGAAATTTTAAGAAATGTTCCTCAGGAAGATACACAGTTTAACAATCAAGTAAACAGGGTTCTCACTTCGGCCGAATGGGATGAAGTGGTTGAAAAAATATTCGCCGAAACAACATTCTTGGACCGGGCAGCACTCGAAAAAATGTTTTCGTTCCAATTGGACATGTGGAAGGGCAGGCAGAAGCTGGAATCCGCCATCCTGCTTTTAAATGACGAACGGAAAACCGACAGGGTCGCGGACGCCCTGAGTCAAATGAAGGCCTACGCTTTGCTTATTTCGAGCCAGATCGAACGGGACAAATTATTTTTGGATACGTTGGAACAAATACGGCAGCAGTACCCCGGCAGGGACATCGTCTACGACAGAGGCATCGCCCATAGCTATTCGAGCCTTTTTAAAAATCAGTTTGGCCATGCCTATGTCGATGAATATGCCATCGGTGACGAGTTGAACAATAAAATATTGAATGAAAAGCTCGAAAAAATTCATGTCGAAGGCATGAATTACCTGAATACCGCCGAAGCGGAGACGATTTTATTGAGGATCCTGACGTTTGCGAGATTTGTCGATAAAGTACCCGTCTTTAAATCAGGGGACGAAGTTTTCTTAAATGCCGTTCGTGAGTGGGTTAATTCTTTATTGAAGCCGGACTTAGAAAGTCTTCTCCATGAAAGCATCAACGTTCTGCAAAAATCAAAGAATGCCGATGGCTTCCGCATAAATTGGCTCAAATCGTATTTGGACAACGAGAGATCCGATTCAAAGAAAGAAAAAGCTAAAAAATTACTTTCTATCCTAGAGAAATCCGGCGCGCGGCTGGCGCTGCAAGGCAGGCAAATCGTGCCGGATAATTACGAGTCCGATATTTTTACAAACCTTGAAACACAGCTCGATACTTTACGGGAAAAATTAAACGCCCGCCTGAGCTACAAAAAAATAAGACAAGAAAGCCGCCCCGCCAGACAATTGGAAGCCATTATCGAACAAGTGGTGGATCAAACCGCGTATCAATTATCCCACCCCAATGAAGCGCTTGAGCTCACGCCGGATTTGGTAAATCAGGTCATGGAGGAAATCAATGATTTGATTCTTCCGGCGATGAGGACTCTCGGGTTGCCGGAGGCGTTTGTTTTGCCCAAGGCCGATGACTGGCTGGCGCATTCTTCCATGGGTTTTGTGGAGGATGATACTTATATCGGCAGAAACCGGGCCATCATGAGTTTATCTCCCAGGGCTTCGGCTCTACGGTTCGGGCTTTTAGGGCCGCATCTGCGGCATCAAAGCAGCACTTTTGAAAGTCTCATTGACAAAGGAGATTATGAGTCGCAGCCTTATTTATTAAAAGGTTTTCTGCCGTGTCTTAACGGTCTGTTGGACCGTTTGGAAGCGGGGAATGCGGCTGTTTCCAAAGAGGCCCGGGATTATGGCGCTTTATTATGGAATGGGCTTTTATTTCCTCCGTTTTCAAAAGATAGAGTGGACACTCATACCCGTGAATACAAACAATACGACAAATTCTACTCTCATTTGCAGGAAGGGCTCAAACGCGTGGGAGTGGAAAATTTGGACGCCACCTTATTGCGGGTGTTGCGCGCGTTTCCTGATTTAATCCAAGATCAGAACGGGAATACCCGGCCTTTCATCCGGTTTCAAAACTCGCTGACGGCGCGCAGAGAATTTGAAACGGTCCTTTATTATTACCGGACAGAACACGCCCAAAAGATTTCCATGTGGGATTTGGCCGCCGGCGCTCAAAATGCCGAAAATTATATGGATCATGCGGATGAGTTTAAAAGAGAGATGGCCACGGATGACGAACCTTATGAACAAGGCGGGTATGAACTTTATCAATTGGAGTGGGTGCTGTCATATTTGTTCCAGAGAATAGGATACCAAACCCCTTCCTCAAGCGGCGCGCGGTTGGCGAGCGTCGAGGAAGAAATCAGGGCGATCGAAGGAACGATCCTGAAGCTCGAAGGAAAAATAGAAGCGGGGATTAATAAAAGCGTTTCGGTTGACGCGGAAATAAAGCAACTGGAGCAAGCGCACAGAAGGCTTGAGGAGCTTCAGGCCCAAACCGGAAATACGCAAGGCGGCCGGCTGGCGAGCATAGACGAGGAAGTGGGGGAGGCGGTTGACTACGCCAAAGCAAATGGTTATTCGCACGTGTACGTTTATCTGAACAACAGCGTCCACCAGATGATCCCCGTCTCGGATGAAAATGTTAAACCTAAACTGATAGGGGTGGTTTCGGAGTGGGTAGGTGAACGGGGGTATTCTCTAAGCGCCAAGGACATGAATCTTTATTTAACAGGCCCTCCCCGTCTTAGGCTTTTTAGGGGTGAGGAAGATTCAGGCGAAGCCGGCACGCGGCTGGCGCAGTTCACCTATAAGGGATCTTCAGACCCGGCGGAGCTAGGGGAACCATACAGGGTCAAGCTGGACGCGGCAGGGAGCGTTTTTACCAAACTCATGGAATTGGCGAAAATGAAAGCGCTCACTCAGGAGCCGCGTGAAGTGATTGTATCGCTCTACTTCAAGGACGACACGGCCACCTTTATCTTGTCGACAAGAGCCGGGCTCGGAGACGACGCGGGCGCCCGATATTCCAATCACGAATCCATAGAAATTCTCGCAAAAATAAAAGGGATGTATCCCCGCATTTTGCTTAATATCTATTTCGGAGAAGACGGCCGCGCGCAATATATTTCAACGGGGTTCAGATTCGAACCGTTAAAGCATGCCGAGAATCCCGAGAATCGCGATGCTGTCATTCAATCCGCCAGGCTGTTGGCCGCATCCGCTGAACTGCTTCATGTTCCCGTGCATTCAACTTTATTGATGAGTGTTCTTGGAGAAAAGGAATCAAAAGCGGCTTTCCAAGATCGGAATCCGACGGTCAGCGATTTGGCCAATCTGCGGCTTTCCACAGAACCTGGCGAAAATACCCGAGGAGCTCGCTTGACGGGAGCGGAGATCGTGACGCCGGGTCCGCGTCCGGAGGTCGCCGAGTTTTACGATAGAGCGATGCGGCAGGCGGGGAATAATACTTTGAAAAAAGTTTATGAAGGGGGATTTGAGCTCAAGGAAAAAGACCTCGCGAAGAAAGAGGAACAATTTGACCGGGCGTTGAAAAGCCTGGATCAGGCCAGCCGCGATAGAATTCAAAACGGAAATATTCTTTTGATAGGCCCCGGCGCTCATACCCAGGAGATCGAGATGATCTTAAGGGCGCTGCCCGGTTTGAACGCATTGGCGATCGTGGATTTTAGCTGGAAAAATCTGGAAGCCCTCAGAGATTTGATCAACGCGAGCGAAAAAATCCCCGACGGCCTCAAACAAAAAATAAAACTTTATCACGCGAATCTTCTGGATTTCAAACCCAACTTTGGAAACGGGGAATTCGACTTGGCCTATTCCGATTTTGTTTACAACGATGATTTTCTATGGGATGAAGGAAGCTGGCGGGCGGCTTTGCGGGAATTAGAAAGGGTCACGGCTCCCCGGGGAGTTTCCATGGTTCGCGGGTCTGACGATCTATTGAAAAAGGCCCCGCTTTCCGGATTGAATGTTTCGGTTGTCCCGATCGTTTCGGGGCTTGGTGATGACAGTCTTTTCATCTTGGAATCCCAAGTAGCCCTGGATTTGCCTCAGCGATTTGCGAATACCAGAGAATTCACCGAGGAAGAAAGGTCCCCCGCGGTGATTGAAAAGTGGCTTTTTCAACAAAAAATTATCCGAATCTTGTCCCAAGTGCATCCGGAGTTTGCCGGCGCGCTCTCGTCTAATTTAAGAGCGTATGCGGGGATAAAAAACCGGGCTTTTTCTCCGGCGGACTATAAGACCTATTTGCGCGATACCCTCGGCTCCGAGTCATCGGAGCTCAATCATTGGTACAGGGAGACCGTCGAAATTCTTCGGTCTGATTGGGAACAGGCCGAAGCTTTTTTCTTAAGGGAGTCCATTTCCTCAGATTCCGGGCAGCTAAAACAAATCGCCGAAGAAAAAGGCAATACCGCGAGAATACGGATGGCGCGAAAAATTTTAGAATCGGCCAAGACCGACCCAACCTTGAGTCTTTTTATTCATGTGCGCGACAAACCACTCACGACGCTGATCGAAGAAATCATGCCCCAAAATTCTTTCGAACAACTGAGTGACGCGTTGGCGAAAAATTCCGGCGCGCGGCTTGCCGAAGAATCCATTGTTTTGAAAGGCGAATCCAACGCCTCGGCCATCGAGATAGGACGCGCGTATTATTGGGGCATGCCGATGCGGACGATCAAAGAGATCGTCGCGGAGATTGAGGTGCAGAAGCGTGAGAAAGTATCGCCTGAACAGGTTCCCGATGAAATCGCCCGCCTGGGTGACGTGATGCGGCGCGAGGCTTCCCCGGACCCTGTTTTATCGGGCCTGAACTCGGCTATCGTAGCCTTAAACGCCGAATTGAGAGTTTTGATAGAAAGAGACCATTTGAACGCCGTAGTGGCCATTGACAGATTGATGGAAGCTTACGTGAAAAGATTCAATCCGCGGCTCAGAGAAGATGTGGAAGGCATCTTGGCCTTTGCGGCCGATGAACTTGAACCGGCGGCGGACTCCGATGCCGTTTCGAACCTTACGGCGCGTCTGGCCGATTTCAGGGAATGGGCGGAGCAAACAACCGGGAATGGAAAGATCATCCTATTGATGCATGAGCTGAATCCATTCGTGGTAGAGAGGCTGATTCAAGAGGCGAAAAACTCCCTTGCCGGTTTTGTGATGGACCGCGGAACCATCAGCTCCCATGCGGTCATTTTGGCCGGCGGGCACGGCCTGCCGGTTTTAAAAGTGAGAAAGGGGGCCATTCATCCCGACATGCACGGCAATACGGCTATTTTAAGAACGGACCAATTGACTCTCAACCCCAGTTCCAGCGATTTAGAGGCCGCTGAATTGGAGAAAACCAGTTGGGAGGCTTATGACTTCGAAGCGTTGAAGAAATCGGATTTACCCGCCAAGACCCCGGACGGCATCACGATCGGAGTCCAAGCGAACGCCGACAATCCCGATGCGCCGCGGGAAGGCGCCGAACATGGCGCCGAAGGGAGTGGGCTCGTCCGGACCGAGTACATGTTTGGTCCCGACAATCAGGTGTTAAAAGCGTTTTTAGAGGTCCGAGAGAACGACCAACGGCTCCGTTCCGTTGATACCAAAGCCGCTTATCAAGCCGCCCGCCAAAAACTGATCGAAGACTTTAGGGACCGGTTCATCGCTTTGGCGTCGGACGCGCCTAATCGGGAGATGACGCTGCGGATGTACGACAATGAAGAAGACAAGCCGATGGAAATTCCCAATCCCGATAAAAAATACGGCCCGGAATATTATCGCACCGAAGTCGGAGAGGAGCTCCTCAAGATAGAAGTCGAAGCCGCTTTAGAGGCGCGCATCTTTGCCGGCGGACAAATCAAGATCTTATTTCCCAGCTATCGAAGCGCCGAATCCTTGTCCTCTTTTCTGGGCAGGGGAGACCGGGATTTGGAAAAATTGTCGGCGGAAGAAAAGGCGAGATTGCGTCAGTTGATGAAAGAGGACTTTGACTTTGTGATGACAAAGATCATGGAGTCCGTGCGTCTCGAGATGCAGAAAACAAAAGACAAGGTGGGAACAATCATTCTCGAGAACACGCCAAAAGGGTACATGATCGAGCTGCCCGAACAGATTGATCCGGAAGTTTTGGACGCCATTTTAGAGCGAAGTGATTTTATCAATATCGGCACGAACGATTTGACCACGGGCCTTTTCAGAAACATCAAGCGCACGATCCGCGGAGAAGAAATTAAAGGCATCTCACGGGACCGGGACGAAGATGAAGACTACTACGAAAAACTCCAGCCGGAATTATTGGCCGCGTTGGAAAAATTGACCGCGATCGCTTCCGAATTTAACAAACGTCTGAATCTTGAGGATCGGAGAGACGTGTGTATTTGCGGCGAGATCGCCCGCCTGAACCGTTTCGCGCTATTTGCCGTTTATCTCAAGAGGAAACATGGGGAAAGTCTGCCGTTAAAATTGAGCGCGATTCCTTCGGTGATTCACCGGTTGAAAAATTTTATCCGGAGCGTCGAACCCGCCCATACCGCCATTTTTAACGGCGAGAGAAAAGATATTAACGCCAGGAGCCTGGAAACGGCTCTGGCCATCAGTAACCGCCTCATGGCGCAGGCGTCCAATTCGAACGGCTCCGGCGCGCGGCTGGCGGGATTCGGGACGTTCCAAAAACCCAAACTTGAATCCATAGACGGAGGCATCCGGCTTAGACAACATTTCCGTATCGAGACTTCTTCCGGCCGGCATATTTTTATAGCGGACCAGCACAACGAAGCCGCTTATTTCTGGCTTCAGGCGTTCAAAAAAGGCCTCATTCCGAAAGGCAGCCTGCTGTATCACATTGACGGCCATCCGGATGACGAGGTAGACGCGCGTTCCTTTAAGAAACTGATCGACTTGAAGGACGTCCAATCCGCCGATGAAGCCCAGATGGATGCGTGGCGGAAAATGATTCATGATTTTTACGGGATCGGCTCATTTATCGCGCCGATGATTGCGAACGGATTGATCGATCCCAGCCGTTGGTACTATCAGGCCGAACTTGAGAACGAGGTTTTCACGCAGGGGCTCGTCTGGATGCCTAACGCCGGAACTATCGGCAGCCCGTTTCAGTTTGCCTACGGGCCGGCCAAAAAATCGATCTCCGAAATTTTTCAGAATAAAGAAGAGCTTGTGGATATCGTGGACCTGGATGTGGATGTGTTTCAACCTCAGTATAAAAGGCTAGAAGCGAAATATTTAAAAGCGGGCCTGTCCGGTGACGATGCGCGCGCGCGGGCCGAAGAGGAAGTTTTAACCAAGTGGGTTCCTTTAATAGTCCCCATTCTCGCCAAAGCCAAGGTACTTTCCATTGTCACAAGCCCCGATTACATCAACCAAGACTTTGCGGTGAGAATTGTAGACAGATTGATGGATCTCCTGAACGGATATGAACCTCGGGAGATTTCGCATTTCCCGGCAGAAGCGGAATTTGAGGATATTTTGACCCTCGAAGAGGCAAAAGCGGCAAAAGCCATCGGAAAAGCAGCCGCGTCCGTGCCGCCGATTTCGTTTGAAGAAGCCCGGACGATTGCCGAAAGGTTTTATCCCGGGAACGCGTTACCGGTTTATCCGGATGTTTTTAAGGCATTGGTCAATGTCGCCACCCAGTCTGATCCCAGAGCGGTGGTTTATTGGAAGCTTGAACACGCCTCCACGGATCAGGGCTCCGAGGAAGCGCAGCAAGCTTTGCTCGGACTTTATCGGAATAGACAGAGCTTACCTCCTTTTGAACGGTACGCGTTGCTGAAATTTATCTCTTCTCTGAGCGAAACAGACCGGGTCAAAGTTGCGCGCTCGGCGTCATCGCAAGAAGAAGCCGCGGGAGATCTATCGCAGCTTACGATGCCTTATGACCAATTCGCAAAAAATTACGCTATCCAGCCTAAAGAAAATAAGGGCCAGCTTCGCGACCGTACGCTGGAAGAAATTCTAGAAACAATGCCAGACGGTTTTGTGCTCTCAAGAGGGACCTCCCCGACCCTCTTTAATGCCCGCCGCGCCGGAATGTATCCGGCTATTGTGGTGGGCGAGAATGAAGTAGGCATTTATTCCGCCGGCCGTGTGCAGACAAATATTTTGGCGACGCTTCACGCGAAGATCTGTAGATTGGCCGCAGGCGAGATAACGACTCTCGAGGGTGAAAATTGGTTTATTCTCTCGCATGAAGAGGGCCAGACACTGCCGCTGACACTTGATGTTTTGACGCGGCTGGGTAACAAGCAGGATGGAAAAAAAATAGTGCGTGCAAAACTTGTATTCGAAATTTCTAGATTTGATGAAACAACCAGTAGGCGGCTTTCGCTGGAACTAAACCGGCTTAAGGATTCTATTCCCGGATTGGAATACACGCTTTATCCGACGATCACCGAGAAAAGGGCGTTGACACTTCAAATTATTTCCTCGCTTTCGGGCAAACGGATGTCCGTAACCAAATGGACGGCTCCGGGTAAGTATTTTAACAATGAAAAAGATCTGATCGATTTTGGGAGCTTTCCCGCGCAAGTGATTTACGAAGATTCGCTTTCGGAGACGCCAGTCGGCGCGCGGCTCGCCGCCATTCCGGAATATAAAGAAGGGACATCTGCGGAAGAGTGGGGCAAGGCGCTCAAGGCCGCTTATCAGAAAGAGCATCAGGATCGTTGGAAAAGCGGGGTGCCGTTTGAAGAACTTCGTATAGAAGAAGGGCTTGCGATCCGCTATCTTGAAGCGATCTATCGGGCCCTTCGGGATAAATACGGAAATGAAGTCGCCGACAAGATCGCCTTCGCGTTAATGGGAAGCATGGGTCGCGGGGATGTGACTTACGGGTCGGATGTGGACGGAAGAATTATCACCGCCGACTTGGAAGGAGAAAAAAGTGAAGCCGCGATGTTTGCCTATGACGTGATTCAAGCGGCTTTTGGCGAATGGAAGGCGATCGATACGGATCATGTCTTGGAAATGCAGCCGCTCAGCGATGAGGAGATCATGAGTCAACTAGACCACATTACCTACCGGCGGGAACGGGAATATCAATTTCGAATAATTAAAGATGAGCATGAGGAGAATTTACACACGACCACGCGTATGTTGGACGCGAAGTTCGCCGCCGGAAACCAGGAGATTTTTTCGCGGCGTATGGCCAATTTCAGAAGGCAGGTCATCTCCGAGAAGAAAAATTTTATCCGCGCGCTTATTCAACGCTGGAATGACGAGTATGCGGAAAGCGGGTTCATCGAGGGATTGTATGAACGAGAGCCTGATCTTAAGAAAGGCGTCGGAGGGTTGCGGTCCATGCATTTTGCCCGATGGGTCGGGAAACTTTATCTGGTTTCCTCGGGGGAGCCCGAAAGCGGAATATTGAAAGAGCCTTTCGATCATCTGATCGAACTCGGAGTGGTCACCCGCGAAGAATACCTGGAGGCCAGGCAGGCCTACGATTTTCTTTTAAGAGTCCGCTCTAAGATCCATGAAATCAACGAAGAACAAGAGTTTCCTGATCCCGTGATGGAGGGTGTTTTGCGTTTTGATATTCAAGACGACGTGGCCCTGGGGCTTGGCCATCAAACCTCCGCCACCGTCTCGGCCAAATCTCGTTTTCTTAAAGAATACAATGACGCGGCGCGGGCCTTATTCCGGTTTTCTTCCAAATTAATGCGCCGGCTTTCCGACCTGATTGACAAGCCCGAGCCCGGAAGAATCATAGAAGTAAATCAAGAGTTGGGGGTTGCGCTTGTTGAGAGCGTTCAGGGCTACGCTTTTAGGGCGGATTCCGGATTCCAAGCGCAATCAGGAAAAACGTTGATTCCCGCGGACTCGGATCAGAAAACCACCGTTCCGGTGGATCAAATCCTGCCTATTTTTCAATATGCCGTCCAAACAGAGGCGGTGATCAGCGGGGATCTTTTGGATAGGATTGAAAGATCAAAATCCGGTTTTGTGAACCGTCTGCGCGATAATCCCAAGTTGATCCGGCAGCAATTCCTGGCTCTCTTCGCGGAAGAAAAAAGCATATCGTATGTGTTATGGCGGCTCCATCTTTTAGGTTTTCTGCCTCTATTGATGCAGGAATTCGGTGATTTGACGGGAGAAGCCCAGGATGATTTCGTCCACCGCTACACCTTGGACATTCACGCGATCAAGCTGGTCGAACAATTCGAATCATTGTCTCATTCTTCACAGACCCTGTCCGAGCGGATCCGTGAGAATCCGAGGTTAAGGCGCCTTTTACGTCTGGCGCTTCTTTCGCAGACGCTTTATGAATCAAGATACAGGCCGCAGGGCAAGACACTGGAAACTTTCCTTAAGGAATTCGGAGTTTCCGCTGAGGACGCTCAACAAATTGTTTGGCTGCATGAGAATCTGCACACGCTGATTGACCATATGAGAGAGGGGACGTTTTCAAACCGCGAAGACCTGAAAGGGTTTATTCATACGGAACTCGGAGGAGATTTTGAAAGATGGAACCTGCTTTTAGCCGCGACGCTTACGCAGCTACGCGTGTTAAGGCCCGAACGGTATTGGTTGGATGAGCGGGAGATACAACCCGTGCTGGATATTTCCCGCGAGATGTTCGATGATCCGTCGGGGCAGGCGCTCGAAAAATGGTTTTTAAAAAGAGAAGAAGATAGATCCGCTTATGCAGACCTTTATCAGCAGCTCATGTCCGAGCCCCCGGCCTATTTCTTTAAATTTTTTAGATGGAAATTCACGACTTCCAACCCCTATTTAATCTCTATTTTCAATTTTTTCCAAGAGGTCAGTTTGAAGTTATTTCCGTCTATCCGGGACCGTTTTTTTATTCAATATCATCCGGTGCGTGTCATTGTCGAGAAAATCCAAACCTCCGACCGCTCGGGCAGGTCCAGGACAAGTTCTGACACGGTGCAGCTGGTGATCGGCCATCAGCATGAGGGGCCCGGGGTTTTAGCCAAGATCGCGGGGTTGGTGAATGCTTATGGAGCGGAAGTGTTGGCGGCCGACATCGATACCATGACGAAGGGTCCGCTGACCATCGACCGGTATATTATCCGAAACGCCGATTTTGGAAATATTTACCCTGAGGAGGCGATGGAGCAGTGGATCCTATTGGCCGGGAAGATGGAGAAAAAAATTGAATCACTGCTTGAAGATCAGACATCCATCAAAGATGTTTTTAAAGAGCGTCATAAACCGTATCTCTTTGCCAAAAAGAAATCCGTGTTTTCCCGTGAAGGCAAAATTCCGACGAATGTCAGTTTAAAAGATAAAAACGGCGCGTACACCGTCTTGATCGTGGAAACTCCTGATGGAGACGGCGTGCTCCATCAGATTTCACGGCTCTTAGCCGAACTCGAAGTCAATATCCAACAGGCGAAGATATACACGCGCGGCTATAGCGCCCGCGTCGGCGAACAGGCCGGGGACACTTTTAGGATTACCTATAGAGGCAGAGCGCTTCCGCCGGAGCTGGCAAAAACCGTTAAAAACGCGCTTGAAACCATCCTGACGCTTGACAACGCCGATGAAGATTCTTTTCAATCCGCTCTGGCTGGCGCGCGGCTGGCGGGTAAAAAACCATCCTCCGATGAAAACAATCCTTATAAATCCCCTCAACCGGAGGATAAAATAAAAGCCGGCTTAAAGCGGGATGCCCTCGCAAAAAAATTGATAGAGCGGGTGAAAAAAGGCGCTTATATCGCCATTGACCGGGATATTCTCGAGCGAGAAGTTTATAACATTCAATTGGATTATGGCAGAAAAATTATTTCATACAATCCGGGAACCGAAGAATTTGTAATCCCGTCCAGTTTTGCCCCCGATTTGATCCCGGGCGAGCGCTTCGTTCTCAACAAAGAAAGCAACGCTCGCCTATTTAACGAGTTTCAACAAGCGGTCTTTAAACGGTTTTTCCATCACGCGTTAAGGCACGCCCTTCATGTCACGAAAACCGCGGCGTACGGAAACAGTCAGACCGAATATTCGATGCGTAAGTTCCGTTTACACGTTCCTCACGAAGATGCCTATCTCTTTGATACGATGGACGATACCTATCATAATCATCGGCTCGGTTTTAAAATTTCAGACGGCATTTTCACCATTTATCACGAAACAGACCCTTTGAGCGGAAAAGAACATTTAAAGATCAATATTCCGCTGCCCGTCTACTCCAAGGGAGGAGCGCAGAGAAGAGTCTCAATTACGATAGAGGATTCTCAAGAACTACAGACTGTTCTTCACCGCCTGAATGTTCTTTCCTCGCAGGTGTGGGTCTCTCCCGATCCGGCCGGCGCGCGGCTGGCTTTGAGCGAAAGGGAAAAATTGAGGCGCCGCGTTCATAAAAACATCACTCAAAACGGCATGCAATTGTATGAGATCAACATGCGCCAAACCGGACGCAAGTTCAATGAGATCACCGACCAGAATTTGGACAGCCTTAAAGAACTGGGGATGAATGTGATCTGGCTCATGGGTGTTTGGAAGACGACCGATTTCGGCGAGAAGTTTAATAAAATGTGGGACACCGAAGCGGCGGATTCCGAGCGAAAGGGAAAAAGGGTGGCCTCTGCCTATTCCATCGATGATTATGTGATCAACCCCGAAGTGGGCGATGAGGCCGCGCTTCGCGACCTGGTCTACCGCGCGAATAAAAGAGGCCTAGCCATCGGCCTTGATTTTGTGCCCAATCACATGGCAGCCGACTCCGTGTGGGTAAAGGAGCACCCGGAATTCTTCATCACGATAGATGACGCGCAGGGCGTAACCGCGCCGCCCCTTGAATCCTATCTCATCGGCGCGCAAGACTTCATGGACAAGGGTCTCGACAAAAGCGGATTTTATACCATTGATACCCAAAAAGGCCCGAAGATCGTCGCCCACGGCCGTGAACATCTGTCAGATGAACATTCGTGGATCGATACGGCTCAATTCGACCTTTCCAATCCGGCGCTTCAGGCAAAAATGATACAGGTTTTGGAGCGCATTCTCGATCTGACCAACGGCGGTGCGGTGCGCCTGGACATGGCCCATTACGTGAGAAAGAGTCACATCAACGGCGCTTGGCTGCAGCCCTTAAATAAAAAACGCATGATGGAGGAGGAATTTTGGCCCCGGGTGATCGGTGCTCTTAAGGAGAAAAATCCCACCGGAATTTTTATCGCCGAGGCCTACCCGCCTTACGAAAGTGAGCTTCAATCGTACGGTATTGATTTTACCTATAATTCTTATCTCTACAGATCTTTGGTCACAACCCATGCCTCAACGCAGGACATTCTCCGGTATCTCCAAGATACCCCACAGGCTTATCTGGTACGAACCGTCCAATATGGTGCGAACCATGACGAACCGTCCGGAAAAAGGTTGGCCGCTGTCTTGGATAAAAAGCGGGAGCAAGCCGCTATGGTGATAATGGCGGCCGCTACGCCGGGCGCTGTGATGATTTACGCCGGGCAGGAATGGGGGCAGTCGCTTTACAAACCGTCCGCGAATTGGCTGAAACTCCCGGGAGTGGAGGACACCTACGATCGTGACCTGCACCGCTTCTACAACGCGCTTTTAAGCCGAACTCGCGCACCGCTTTTCCGCCGCGGCGAGGTTAAGAGCTTAAAGAATGCCCGAATTTCTTCCCCGGATGTTCTGGCCGTTCAGCGCGTCTGGAAAGAACAAACGGCGCTCGTGATCGTGAATAACGGGCCGGCGTCCGCTTCTTTTGAATGGACCCCTTCAGAGGAAGATTCGCCCGTAAAAGGTGGTGCGGACTGGGTGGACATCGAGACCGGGAGCCATTTTAAATTTGATACTCAAAAGCCGTTGTCTTTTTCACTGGCGTCTTATGATCACCACATTCTGCTTTTACAGCCCGCCGGCGCGCGGCTGGCATCGGATAAAAAGAATCAGATTTCAGTGACATGGGCTCCCGGCCAGGCTCCACATCAGCCGGTAGAAAAAGGAAGTGTGGCGTTAGCCTCCGATGAAGAAGCTGTGTCGCTGATGCTGGATTGGCCCACGGATTCTTACCGGATCCGCGTGACGGAGAATTCCAAAGATTGGCTCCATTTAGACCTTGTGGACGGGGACAGAAACAGCATGGCTTTGGATTTCAGAGTGTTAAGAGATGGAGCGGTTAGGATAGGCCAAGGTCACCCCAGCTATAGTGAGACCAATGAGCATTTGAAAGACGAGGTTTCGAGGCGCAAACGCCTGTGGTTTAAAAATGCGCTCTTTCCCTGGCTTTACAACAGGGGTTTCAAAAAACTACGGGCGCAAAATCTTCAACCGGGTGGGGAAAGTTTTTTTAAGAATAAGCTCAAGTTTTATGAACTCTTCGATGCGGAAGACCAATGGGAATTTGATCTGGAGAAATTCGGTCATTTGTGGCGCATCCGAACCGAAGGTGGTCGCCCTTCCGGTTCGCGGCTGGCAAGCGGGCGGTTGCGTTGGATCGAAGAACAAAGAGATTCTCGTTTAAAAGAATTCGAGGCGTTTGACGGGACGGTTTATTATCCGTTCGCGCTCGTGGATTTCTTCGGACTTTTGGATCTCAAGAAAATGTTTCCCAAGGCCAGGATCGTTTTGAATGATTCGTTGGATCCCGATCATACGTTGCTTATCGTGCCTTCCAACCGTCCCGTTACTCAACAACAAATCATCGATTTTCTTGTTCGGGAATTTTCAAGCGAACCAAGGGCAGGCTCAAGCGCCTCGAGCAAGTACCGCCGCGACAGTTTGATCAAAAAAGTGGAGGTGGTCCCATCCCAGGCGGCAGGCGCTTCGCAGGTATTTACCGTCACGATCCAACTGCAAGACAATTTGCCGCAAGATCTAAATCTCGGGGATTTGCGAGAGATCCGTTTTGAATACCGCTACGGGGATTTTAATACGGATGATACGAAGGCGGGCGTCTTATTTGTCAAGCGGCCGGGGTGGCGGGGTGAATTCATGGCCGATCCGGAATTCTGGCGTTCGGTCGCGGGCAAACTCACGGCTCCGGGTTATGTGCTCGTCAGCACGGATCAGGGTTATGCGGAAAGGTCCAAGGACGCCTTGAGCGAATGGTTCAATTTTATCTTCGTAGAGGACGATCTTGATAAGGTTAAACCGGTCAGTCCGCATATTTATGTCGGAGGATTCTACGTGTCGGTTTACCGGTTGAAATCACAGGCCATTGACATAGATTCTTTAACCGATGAGGTGATTAGAAAGGCTTATGACCAGGCCTTAGCGGCAACCGCCAAAACCGGTCAGGGTGAAAACTTGCCGGCGCTGGCTGAGTTCGCAAAACAATTGCCTTTTAATTTTACAATTAAAGACCGAGACATTCTCCTTATTATTGCTTCCTACAATAAGCGTCACCCGGAGTCCCCGCTGGAGTTTTCGGTCCGTGAATTATTGTCGGGGTTGGATAACTTACTGGATTTATTTAGGCGGGAGAACCCGAAAGAAATCGCCAATATTTATCAAGTCTCAGACAGTCTGGAGCATATTAAAATTTTATTGAGACAGGGGAAAGGAGGGTTAGCCGATGTTCGAGAATCTCTAAAACGGCTTTTAGAAAGAGAAAAGCGTCTTTTTAATGATTCCCGATTTAGGCCCGCGCGCGAGGTCATGGAATCGGTTATACACCGGTTGAATATTGAAATCGGCTCCGTCCCGCCCGCCGGTCAGTCCGGCGCGCGGCTGGCCACAGGGCCCGGTGAAAGGGTGGATTATCCGGTTCAAAAGGGCCAGGCCTTGCGTCTTTTGATTCCCATGTCCCAAGAGGCGACACCTTCAGGCCGTTCTTCCAGAACTGTTTATTATTATTTCGACAGGGTGAACGACTTTTTGCCCGAAGGCAATCGGGCTTATTCGCTTTGGAAAGTTTACCGTGAAGCATCCATCCATGAAATGGAGTTTTGGAGGAATGATCTTTCCCAAACATTGAAAACGAGTGATGGGCAATGGAACCTGCGGGCGATAGAACATTTGGCTTCAAACGCGCCCGATCAAGTCATCCTCGACCGACGGCTCAGCCAAGGGCAGTCTTGGGTCTTGTTTGACCACCACACGGCAACCGAGTACGAAATATTGTTGAAACGAGTCAGTGATTCTCAAGTGGTATTGTCGGTCCCGGCATCCGTCCAAGTGACTCCTTTGTCTTTGGAACAAACGGTAACGGTTGGTTTTAATAGACAACCGCTCCCGGGAGTCGCCGAGGCCATCGAGCAAGCCGTAAGCAATGCCAAGGGATTGGGCAGGCGGCAAATCGTCCTCATTATTAACGGGCGGGATCACGCTTATCGGATTGATTATAAAGGCAAAACTTCGGCTTTAAGACGGCTGAATGGCCTCGTCGGCAGCGGGTATCGGCCCGTTGTGTCAGACAATCACATTCACTTGAATAAAGACGCCGCCGGCGCGCGGCTGACGAATTTGACGCAGCCCACAAAAGTTCTGCCGGCTGAAATCCAAGAAGAAAAGCCGGCGCCGTTCGGCGACTTGTTCGGGCGGATTTTGCAGACGCCGATCGCAAGCGCCGAGGAAGCGCGGACCGATCGAACCACGGTGAATATTCTCGCACTCGCCTTTGTGAAGCTGAGGCGTGAGGCATTGGACAAAGGATTGATTCCTATTAAGTTTGAAACCGGGGTGGCCGGGACTCAATTTGTCGAGACGCCGGACAAGAAAATCCATTTGAATCTTTACCGCGTGGATCAAGAGGGTCAACAAACAAGTCTTGGCTATTTGGATCTCACGGATGACGTTGAGCGTCTCGAGAAGCCGGGCGTTGCCATCGAAGAAATTCCTCAAGCCGCGCTGCAGAAATCTCAGGAGACCGTTTCCGCCATTCGCGAATTAGTCAACGCGCATCAACTGGGCTTGGAAGCCACGGCCGATATCGTGAACGGGACGCCGGTGATCTTGCAGGTGATCATCGATCCCGCGCTGCCGCAAGGGCAGAGAGAACTTTGGAAGGGCAGTAAGGCATGGACCGGCCGGAAATTCCAAAACGTGCGTTTTGAATTTATCGATAAAAATGATGCTAACCGGCGTCTGGATTTGTCGGATACGGACCTTGAGGAATTCAGGAAGCAATATCCGGAAGCAAAAACGGTTCTTTTATCGGAATACTCCGCCCAAGAGTCCGATAATCAAGCGATCGTGGCGCGGGCCCAGGTCTCGGGGGCCGGTCTTATTTTCTGGGCCAAGGCCGGCAAGGACGCAATATTCCCGCTTACCGGAATGTTCATGGGCGGCATTACGCTGGCAAGGCGCCGTTACCGGGATTTGAGCGATTCGCAGAGGAATTTATTCAATACCTTGATCCGGGGCAAGGAAGCGGTTTCTTACGTTTTGAATCAGGACGATTTTGACGCAATGAAAGAACCAAAAGTTTATTCCCGCGACCGATACAGCCGGCTTACCTTCAAAGCCATCGGCCGTATCGCCATCGACAGGATCCTGGAAGGCGCCCGCTTGGCGCTCCAGGCCCTCGGTTCCGCCGCTTAATTTCCTTCGTTTTTCGGTTACAAATTGACAGACTATTTCGTGTGCCCTATAATCCCACCATCTGTTTCGTTCGCCATTGGCGAACCGATTGCATGGCAATCGGGGAAAACAGGTGGTGGGATAATGCCCTTTTTGCTATACTAATATTCGTAATCCATTCTTTGGAGAGGATTTATGGAACGTCCGAGCGAATATATAGGTTTGTTGGTTGCCTTGGTCATAGCCGTGACGATCGCGGGGCTTATCTTGTTTCTGAATAAAATTCTGGGGCCCAAAAATAAGCAGTCAGCGGTCAAGTCCGAACCCTTCGAATGCGGCGTTTCGCCCATTCCACAGCCGGCCCCCCGCGTCTCGGTCAAATTTTATCTCCTCGCGATGTTTTTTATCCTGTTTGACGTGGAAATCGTGTGGCTTTTCCCGTGGGCGGTGATCTTGAAAGAACTCAAGTGGACCGGGCTCATCGAAATGTTTTCTTTCTTGGCGGTCTTGATCCTCGGGTTCGTCTATGCCTGGAAAAAGGGGGCTTTGGAATGGGAGAAGTAAAGCTCGAAAAATTTAATTTCATGACCACGACGCTGAACGACGCCATCGGGTGGGCGAGGAAGTTTTCCATTTTCCAATACCCGTTCGTGACGGCCTGCTGCGGCATGGAATACATGGCGACGGCCTGCGCGCACTATGACGTCGACCGCTTCGGCGCGGGTTTCCCGCGGTTTTCTCCCAGGCAGTCGGACGTACTTTTTGTGGTGGGCACCATCAGTCACAAGATGGCGCCGGTTTTAAAGAAAGTCTACGAGCAGATGTGCGAGCCCAAATGGGTCGTCGCGTTCGGCGTCTGCACCTGCACGGGCGGTTTTTACGACAACTACGCGACCGTGATGGGGATCGATACGATCATTCCCGTGGATGTTTACATCCCCGGATGCCCGCCGAGGCCCGAGAACGTGTTGGACGGGCTCATGAAACTGCAGGAAAAAATCCAGAACCAGAAACAGGAAATATGAACCTAGCCGAAAAAGTCAAATCGAAATTCCCGAACCTGGTGCAAGAGACGCTCGAGCAGAACGGCGATCAGGTCGTCGTGGTTCGGAAGGACGCGATCAAAAGCTTGGCCTCTTCGTTGAAGACGGATCCGGAGTTTCAGTTCAATCTATTGACGGATCTGACGGCGGTAGACTACCTCCACTGGGAAGAAAAAGAGATCCGCTTTGAGGTGATTTATAATTTGTTTTCGCTGACTAAAAATCACCGCCTGTTTATCAAAGCGCGCGTGCCCGAGACCGACCCGACGATTGATTCGGTGGCGCCGCTTTGGCCCGCCGCGAATTGGTATGAGCGCGAGGTCTGGGACATGTTCGGGATCCGCTTCAAAGGACACCCGGACTTGAAACGTATTTTGATGTACGAGGGATTTGACGGCCACCCTTTGCGCAAGGACTATCCTTACAATAAGCGTCAACCGTTGATAGGGTCGATGAATTGATAAGAATATCCGCCGGCTGGTTACTGGTTATTTTATTGATGGGTTCCAATGCCCATGCCGCGCGCGCCGACAAAGCGGGAGATCCGGCCTCGCTTCAAACCCTCGGCGTCAGTTACGCGGAAAAAGGCGAATGGGATAAATCCATTGACTCGCTGAAACAG
>Ga0080064_1002166_pt2 | contig 28356 bp, 22 predicted proteins | sample Subgrocontami54m_FD_69260 | JGI IMG/M metagenome (GOLD analysis project Ga0080064, IMG submission 69260) | Subsurface groundwater microbial communities from S. Glens Falls, New York, USA - GMW46 contaminated, 5.4 m (SPADES assembly) (version 2) ...
TTCAAACACCTCAAAATCCAACTTCCAACTACGATAGACATCTAAAGCGTGCAAAAAGGTGTAATCAGTCATAATCAGGCCGAAAAGCTCATAAAATAACTTAACATACATAAAAAATAGCTCCAAAATGGCAATAAACGTGTCCAAAAAGCTCATTGTGGCCAATGAAACAAGCTATTTTGCTCGTAATACTTCTAGTGCAATGGCGTCTGCTGAAACTATTGCCTTTCGGGTAAATAAAAGTGCTGGCACGCACCATACCATCGATAAGACACATAAACCCAGAGCTAATCCACATCTATCTGTCAGCTAAAAACTTCAGGTCTGCCACTTTTAATCTGTTTTTCGTTTTCGTTTCGTACCAACAGGTACGACCAAAAGCCAAGAAAACAGATTAAAAATCAAAGCAGCTGCTCAAGTTTCGCCTATAACAGATAGATGTGAATTAGCTCTTAGGAAAAAGTACGGGTTTTTAAGTACAAAACGCCAGAAATCAGTGTGAAACGTAATTAATTTATACATACTTAATAGAATGACAGCCTATTATTTTGTAATCAGATTGATGTGTAATACACAGCAAATAAATCATGGCTAGTCGAGAAATCGGTATGAGGCTAAGAAAAATATGTCTGGAAATACGTTGTATAAATAATTACAGTACATTAAGTGCTTATTTATGTAATGGTTAGTGTATAACAGACACACGTTATAATTGAAACAACAATATATGATTGACATAAACATGATACTGTAGTAGGGTACTACGTGTAAGCCACAAACAAAAACTTACAAATCTCCTCGGCTTTTTAGCCGCTATCGTTCTTTTCCGCGACTCCGCGGAGAGAGCGGTCAGTCATAAGCAGGGACGGTAAGCGCTACAATAGTCTTTTATTATTAGCGGATTTACCGTCCGGCTTCCATGTACCTAGTGTAGCTAGCTATGAGCATAGTCTTGGTGCTTTTTTGTGTTCAAGCGTGTAGAATAAGCTTTATGGCCGCCAACAGAAAATATATTAGAATGACGGGCTGGTTACTGGTGCTGTACGGTGGCTTATTGGTTTTCTTGTTTTCTACAAATCCACGCAACTTACCTATAGGTTTTCTTATTTTACCGTTCATCTGGCTTTTTGTGGCTTTTTTCTTTACGATTTTATTCACGATGCAGGTCTTTAATCTGTCGGGTCGCTCCCCACGAGACATCAAAAAGCTTTATATAATCGCGGCTGTGACGGCAGCTTTACCAACCTGTGTGCTGCTGCTCGATTCGATTGGTCAGCTGACACTTAGGGATGGTTTGTTGATTGGTGTTGCTGGCTCGTTAGGACTTTTTTACGCGGCTAAAACCAACTTTCGGAGTAGTAGTTTTTAATCTATACCCGAGACCTGTCTGATATAATGAAACAGGATGCAACCAAGTGATAATAACTATCAAGCCGGTTCTGAATTGCCACGCCCAAACACAGAGGCGACAGGCTTTGGTGTGCCCGAAGTTGTCAACAATCGGCCAGTAAAAGCAGAGCAGGCCAGTAAAGGGGCAGAGTTACCACAGTTTACGCCTTTGCAAGAATCTTCAAATGCAGCGCAGCCATTAGCAGGTGTGTCACCACAATCTTCGACGCTTCGGGCTCCTGAGCCCCCAATCCCACAAGCGACCTCGGCAAATGCTCCAGATATAGCCGAAGACAATGATCTTATTGAGCAAGAATGGGTACACAAAGCCAAAGCCATTGTAGAACGTACGAGAGACGATCCCCACCTGCAAAACAAAGAAATGAACAAATTTAAGGCTAGCTACATTAAAAAGCGCTATAACAAGGAAATTAAAGTTAACGAAGATTAGCAATGAACTCGTTTTTGGTAATCATTATCATTTTGCTTGGTTTGGTGTCTAGCGTTGGTGTTGTGTTATACCTTCATTCCCGAAAACTCTTGCGGGAACAGAAAAATTTCGAGCGGGGTCTCAAAATGGTGCCGCTGCTTATCCATTTGCCACCGGTCAGTGAAGATACCGAAGAAACTGGTCGTGATGTCCGGGACGTTATAGAAGAGAACATCTCCAAGGCACAGGTTTTGTATAGCATCATTGCCAGCACACTCAAAAAAGGTTTCAAGAGCAAGTTTTACGGCCAGCGCCACTTTACTTTTGAAATTATCGGTGCCCGGGGCTTTGTAAAATTTTATGCGGGTGTACCGGTAGCACTGGTAGATGTCGTAAAGCAAGCGGTGAATAGCGCCTATCCTTCGGCTCAGCTCGAAGAAGTCACTGAACATAATATATTTAGCCCTATCGGACGCATAAGTGGCACTATGGGCGGTGAACTAACGCTAAAGGAAAATTATGCCTACCCGATTGCTACCTACCAAGAACTAAAGCGTGATGCCATGCAATCGCTTTTGAACGCGCTCTCGATGCTCGATAAAGAAGATGGTGCCGGCATTCAAATTTTGCTGCGGCCAGCTGACCCAAGCTGGCGCAAGGGTGCCCAAGCGGTTGCCGCCAAAAAGCGCAAAGGCACCGAGAGTAAAACTGGTCCCGACAAAATGTTTTGGTGGGCACGCCAACTCTTTACGGCTCTTACCAAACCACCCGAAGACAAGGGTAGTGACAAAGATCCTTCCAAAAAGGAACTTTCCCCACTGGATCAATCTGTCCTCGACACCATTGATGATAAGACTCGCTACCCGGCGTATGAAACACTTATCCGTGTAGCTGCCTCATCTAATGTTTCTCAACGGGCCCAAGCAATCCTTAACAATATCGTGGCGGCATTTGCGTTGTTTGATGCACAGGGCAGAAATGGCTTTAAATTTACTGCCGCTAAGGATATAGAAGCGTTTGTAACCGCCTACATCCTGCGTTTTTTCCCGCAGGAGAGTAACCAAAACATCCTAAACTCGGTCGAGCTAGCCACGCTATTCCATTTTCCGGATCAAAAGAATATCCCCACTTCCCAGTTGGAACGCCAGGCATCAAAGCAGGTGGATGGCCCACGGAATGTATCCGAAGAGGGCTTGTTACTGGGGTATAACGTTTTCCGGGGCGCCAAAAAGGCCATTAGGCTCAGCTTGGAAGACCGCCGCCGACACTTATATGCTGTTGGTCAAACTGGTGTCGGTAAGTCTATCTTTTTAGAAAATTTGGCGCTTCAGGACATGCTGGCTGGTCGTGGCTTTGCCTTTGTCGATCCGCACGGCGAAACCGTCGATCGCCTACTTGCAATGGTTCCAAAAGAACGAACCGAAGATGTGGTGTACTTCTCGCCAGCCGATATGGAATACCCAATTGGGCTCAATCTCTTTGAGTATCACATGCCTGAACAGAAGGATTTTTTGATTCAGGAGGCCATTAACATGCTCTATAAGCTCTATGACCCGCAGCACCAGGGCATTATCGGCCCACGTTATGAACACTGGTTTCGTAATGCAGCCCTGACGGTTATGAGTAACCCAGAGGGCGGTACATTTATTGATATCCCCAAAGTATTCACCGATAAGCAATATGAGCGTCAGCTGAAGCAACACGTAACCGACAAGACGGTTTTGGACTTTTGGGACCGTGAAATGGCATCTACCGCCGAATTCCACAAAAGTGAAGTTCTAGGCTGGTTTGTGAGTAAATTTGGTGCGTTCCTGTCTAACGAAATGATGCGTAACATCATCGGCCAGTCCAAGAGCGCTTTTAACCTTCGTGACATCATGGATGATAAAAAAATCCTACTAGTGAACCTTAGCAAAGGTCGAACCGGTGAGCTCAACTCCAACTTGCTGGGGATGGTTTTTATTATGAAATTCCAAGCAGCCGCCATGAGCCGTGCCAACATACCTGAGGACGAGCGCGAGGACTTTTGCCTGTACGTCGACGAGTTCCAAAATTTTTCGACGGATTCGTTTGCCACCATACTATCGGAAGCCCGTAAGTATCGGTTAAACCTTATTGTCGCAAACCAATTCACCACGCAGTTGACCGATGAAATCCGCGATGCAGTATTTGGTAATGTCGGCTCAATTGTATCTTTTCGGGTTGGCGCCGACGCCGACGCCGACGCCCTTAGCAAAAAATTCCAGCCGGTATTTGAACGCGAGGACGTACTCCGACTGCCAAATTACAACACCATCACCCAAATATTGATTGGCGGTGTACCGACGCAGCCCTTTAGTATGGCGACGATGCCTCCGCTTGGTACACCCAACCCGCAGCTAGGCCTGGCTCTCAAGCAACTCTCGGCTGCTAAGTTTGGCCGGCCTAAATCAATTGTTGAGGCGGAAATATTCGCGCGAATCACGACCAAGGAACCACCACCTCGGCCACCAACTGCACCATACCAGCCTGGCATGGCAGGCAATCAGCCGTTGGGCAGTCCGTTTGGACCAGCTGCAGCCAGGCTCCCGGTCGGTCCAGCCCGTTCGGGCGCTGCAGCTCCCCCGACTACCGGTTCCTCATTTCTTGATGAATGGTTGACTAAGCGTCGGCCAACAGCCGGAACGCCGCAACCGCCAATGGGCGATACACCGCCCTCTGGCGCATTTGCTAAACCTACGTTTGCCTCAATGCCATCCTATGGCCTACCGTCTGCACCATCGGCGGCTTCTCCAGCTTTAACACCAGGCGTCGCAACTCCCAACAACAAGCCGCAGCAATCATCTGCTAGTAATATTTCTAGTAATAGCTTAGACGATCAAGAGGTTGCGCAAGTTGCCAAAGAACTTCGGCGAACACTTAATAATCAGCCAACCCAAAATGATGTTAAGGCCACTAACGGCGAAATTAACCTCGGCAAGACTACTCCAGCCAGCCCTCAACAGGAACACAGTATCAACATCGATCAAGAGGGTAACCTCGACAAAGCCAAAGAGGATTAAATAAGCGAATATTAAGTTCGAATCCTAACTACTGTACCAAGATTTCTACTTGGCGTCGCGGCGGTGGAGGGCGAACCAGATTAGTTCTAGTACCAAGCCGACCAAGTAGCCACCAGCGAATAATATGAGCACTATCAGGTAGTTATAGCTGTAACCGTAGTGTTTGGCACTGTAAAGCACCCAACTGCTGCCCACTAGGGCCACAATAGCACCTGTCAGAATGCCTTTGGGGCGAGCAACGGTCTTTTCCCCGACTTTGCTAACAGCGTCAACTACAGGCTGATGTATGGCCTTGCTAAGACTTTTATCGCCCACCGAGAGGTGCTTACGGATTCGACTCAGTGTTCGGCGAAAAGTCTCGGCCTTTAATCCACTACTGACAAGCAGGGGATGCTTGTGCTCTGTTTCTTTACTATCATCAACAACGATTTCTTTGGCACTTTTCGCTTGCTGTTCTACCTTTTCTTGAATAGTTTTAATGTGCTCCTGATGGTCATGTTCGCTCCACACAGATTCTTGCTCCGTACCATTGTGCGGCTTCCGCTCCGGAGTATGCAACGATTCGTTGTGTTCAAGGCGTTCAGGATTGATAGGTAAATGTTCCGACATTTTATAAGCCTCCACTGGTTGTGTACTCGGTGCGGACGATATCAAGTTCTTTAGCCAGCAAGCGGCTTCTGGCAAAGAAGTAGCCGACAATAGCAGTTAATGTAAAACCAGCCACGAGCCCGATACCAGGTCCGGTATTAGGTAGAGTGGTGGTAGTGACTGTCTCTGTGGTTTTAAGGATGGTCGGCGGCAGCTTGATATTAATGGTGTTACCATAAACATTGGTCATAATTAAATCAAACGAACCGCTCTTGGGGCAGGATGAAACAACATTATCAGTTGGGCATCCGGCAGGCGTTTGCGGAACTGGATCTTTAACTTTAATAGTAATTTGATGACTGGCAGTATCACCGGCTCTAATGGTCTGTTCTGGCCAACTAAGCACATTTTGGTTACTCAGCTTACCACCGTGCAAGTTAGTGATATCAGCGTACTCAAGCACATCGGCCATGTTTTCTGTCACCGTGGTCTTGGCACTTATTTTGGCTGTATTTTTAAGTAACAGCGTATAGACAATTGTATCGCTGGCTTTGGCCGTAGTGTTATTGGCGTTAGATATGTCTTGGGTGACATTTTTGGCTTTTTTGGCAGGCACTAGACAACTGCTGACATCGTTGTCATTGGCTGATTGTGGGCATGGTGGACACTGGCTCTTTTTGGTCTGCAGACCTGGCACAAGTGGACAAACGTCGACCGGCTGCGGCTTGGGCGTAGGTTTTGGTGTCGGTTTAACAGGAGGTGGAACTGGCTTGGCTGGTGGTGGCGTAGGGGTCGGCTTGCCGTGCTGAACAATGTTGCCACAGCTAAACAAAATAAAATATTGCACGCCAAAAGCGTTGCCAACTGATAGTGCGGTGTAAGTTGATACACTGCGCGAATCCCAACTAGAAAGCTGACGCATGTAGTAGGTTGTTCCACCAATCGGCACTGCTACTTCATTGGTTGGCTTGCCCGTACCAACGTTGACTTGTCCTTGTGGCTGACGCCCCATGGAGTACAGCTGATTACTATCGTCATTAGAGTGAATAGTTGTGACGGCGCTATTGTTAGCCACGTTATTACAGCTGATAGCAAAATGGGCTAGAATAGTCGCTAATTCGTTGTCGTTACGCAAGCAGTGTTGCAGCAGCTCGTTTTTAGATTTGACACCGCCCGGAATAATATCATTGCCGGCGCGCGCCAGTGTTGGCTGGGCAGGTGAAAAAACCGCGAATAACTGCAGAAACATAGTTAACGCTACAAGTATAAAACCCAAGCGCCTGACAGATGTTTCTTGTTTTAGCCGTTTGGCATAAAAAGACACCTGATTAATCAAGCTGGGGTTAAAGGGCAGGTTGCTGACAAGTTTGTTAAACATATTTAGTATTAATAAATCCGCTATTGCTTATTGAACCATAAAAGTATGTGTTCAAACAAGTAGTCTTATGAGTTGTCCGAACGGTATTTATCCTCTATAATATAAGGCAAGGGTGCAAGCTAAACACACGTGAGGGTTCATTAGTAGTGAGCAAACAAAAACAGTATGACTCGGCTCAAATTCAGGTTCTCGAAGGCCTGGAGCCAGTGCGCAAGCGGCCCGGTATGTACATTGGCGGTACCGGCTTGGAGGGTCTCTACCATCTAATTAAAGAAGTCGCGGATAACTCAGTAGATGAGGGGATAGCTGGACATGCCACAGAAGTGCTTGTAACACTTCAAGCTGATGGCGGCGTAACGGTGCGCGACAATGGTAGGGGCATTCCTGTGGACAAAATGGCCAAAACAGGTAAGAGCGCTCTTGAGACGGTAATGACCGTACTGCATGCTGGCGGAAAGTTTGGCGGCGGTGCCTATAAGGTGTCTGGTGGTCTTCACGGTGTTGGCATCAGCGTTGTCAATGCGCTCTCCACCAAGCTTAGAGCTGAGATTCATAAGGATGGCGGCATTTACGTGCAGGAATATGAGCGCGGCGTGCCGCTGGCTCCTATCAAAAAAACTGGCACTGCTAGCGACAGCGGGACTATAATTACGTTTTATCCCGACCCGGTCATATTTGAATCCGTTATTTTTGATTACGAATGGGTAGTGGATTACCTTAGGCATCAAGCTTATCTAACCAAGGGTCTTAAGACTTATGTTAACGACGAACGTACCGGCCAGCGTTACGGGTTTTACTTTGAAGGCGGCATACAGTCCTATGTCAAACACCTTAATTTGGGCAAAGAAGTAGTTGACGACGATGTTTTTTACGTTGAAAAACAAGTTGACCAGAGTCAAGTAGAGATAGCTTTGCAGTACGCCGATGCTTATACGGAAACTATCAAGCCCTTTGCCAATAACGTTTATAACCCTGATGGCGGCACGCACTTGACTGGGTTTCGTTCGGCACTAACCCGTGTGGTCAATGATTATGCCCGCAAAAATGGCCTGCTCAAAGAAAAAGAAGAAAATCTCACTGGCGAGGATACTCGCGAGGGTTTAACCGCCGTTATATTGGTCAAATTGCCCGATCCCCAGTTTGAAGGCCAAACCAAAAACAAACTTGGCAACCCGGAAGTTCGTGGCTACGTTGAGCAAGTACTAACTGAATATCTCAATTACTATCTTGAAGAACACCCGGCTATCGCTCGTAAAATTGTTGGTAAATCACTGCTTGCCGCCCGCGCCCGTAAGGCCGCCCGGGCGGCCCGTGATAACATTATCCGCAAAGGTGCTCTGGAAGGTTCCGGATTACCTGGCAAGCTGGCGGATTGCTCATCGCGCAATCCGGCTGACTGCGAACTGTATATTGTGGAAGGTGATTCAGCCGGCGGTTCCGCCAAAAGCGGACGCGACAGCAAGACGCAAGCTATTTTGCCGCTGCGCGGCAAAGTCCTAAATGTTGAGCGGGCTCGTTTAGATAAAATGCTGGCCAACAACGAGCTTGTGACACTGATTAAAGCGCTGGGCGTGGGCATAGAAGAGCAGTTCAGTATGGAAGGATTGCGCTACTATAGGATTATTATTATGACCGATGCTGACGTTGACGGCTCGCACATTAGCACTTTGCTTCTAACGTTCTTTTTCCGCCACATGCGGCCTATTATTGACGGCGGGCATCTGTTCTTAGCCAAGCCACCACTGTATCTGCTCAAAACCGGCGCCAACAAGCGCCAATACGCCTATAGCGACGCGCAGCGCGACGAGATTATAGATAAACTTATTAGCGAGCGCAAGGACCGCGGTACAAAAATGCAGAGCACAGATGACCGCAAAAAACAGGCCGGACTATCTGATATTCAACGGTACAAGGGTCTTGGTGAAATGGATGCCGAGCAACTCTGGGAAACTACTATGAACCCTGAGAATAGAGTACTAATTAAAGTTCATTTAGCCGATGCCGAGAAGGCCGATGCTATTTTTAACAAGTTAATGGGTACAGAGGTAGAGCTGCGCAAAAACTTTATTCAGACACACGCTAAGTTTGTGAAGGATTTGGACGTATGAAATCATTTAACGTTTCACATTTTTCAATTCACAATAATTTTCCATTTTCCATTTTCCGGAAAATTTCCACGCCTGGTTTGATAAATAGCAATTGGCAAATAAATAGTAAATGTAAATTGGTAATTGGGAAATAATCTGATGGATGACAAAAAAGACACTGGTGAGGTTATGAGCAACCCCGATAACGTCTTTGACAATGCCAAGATTGTAAGTAGTAGTCACTCACGAAGCGTGGAACTTCGCACAGTTGAAGACGTTATGGAGAACAGCTACTTAGTTTATTCCATGAGTGTGATTGTAGCCCGTGCCTTGCCGGATGTACGTGACGGTCTAAAACCGGTTCATCGCCGCATCTTGTACTCCATGGAGAAAAATGGCTGGAAGCCAGGATCCAAGTTTGTTAAAAGTGCCCGTATTACCGGTGATGTGATGGGTAAATATCACCCACACGGCGATGTTGCCATTTATGACGCCATGGTGCGCTTGGCCCAGGACTGGTCAACCCGTTATATGTTGGTTGAGGGCCAGGGTAATTTTGGCTCAATGGACGGTGATCCGCCAGCCGCTCAACGATATACGGAGGCGCGCATGGCTCGTCCCGGCCAGGCACTGCTCGACGATATAGATAAAGAAACCGTAGCGTTTAGGGATAACTATGATGGCAGTGAACAGGAGCCTGAAGTACTGCCAGGCAAGCTGCCCAACCTGCTGCTAAACGGCCAAATTGGTATTGCGGTTGGCATGGCCACCAACATTCCGCCCCATAATCTGGCTGAAATTATTGACGCCACCGTTACGTTGATTGATAGACCTGATGCCACCTTGGATGATCTGTTACAACACGTCAAAGGACCAGACTTCCCAACTGGCGGCATTGTATACGGCCGCGATTCTATACGCACCGCCTTTGCAACCGGGCGAGGTGGCGTGGTAGTACGTGGCGTGGCCAATGTCGAAGAAACCAGTAACGGCAAGCATCAAATTATCATCACCGAGATTCCATATGGGCTCAACAAAGCATCACTGATTGAAAAGATTGCCGATCTTGTGAAAGACAAAAAAATCAGCGGGATTAGCGATCTGCGTGATGAGACTGCCCGCGGTAAGGTACGCATGGTTGTTGATCTCAAAAAAGATGCCTACCCCAAAAAGATTTTGAATCAACTCTATAAATTGACTCCTCTCCAAACTGCCTTTCATTACAACATGCTGGCTCTTATTGACGGCATTCAGCCGCGTATTTTAGGCCTTCAGGACATTTTGCAGGAGTACCTAAAGCATCGTCAGAAAGTTGTGCGCAAGCGTACTGAGTATGAGCTTAGAAAAGCTAATGAGCGGGCTCATGTGCTGGAAGGGCTCAAGATTGCGCTGGATCACATTGATGAGGTTATTAAGACCATTCGCGCCAGTCAAACTACTGATGAAGCTCAGGAAAACTTAATCAAGAAGTTCAAGCTATCAGAGATACAGGCCAAAGCTATACTGGCTATGCAGTTGCGAACACTGGCCGGGCTGGAGCGCAAAAAAATAGAGGATGAATTAATCGAACTATTAAAGATTATTGCGGGTCTAGAGAAAATTTTGGCCAGTGAAAAAGAGATACTTAGGATTATTAAGAGCGAACTCTTAGACATGAAAAAACAGTTTGGCGATGAACGCCGAACAAAGATTATACCCCAGGAATTGAATAAAATGAGCGATGAAGACCTGATCCCAGATGAGCAGGTTGTAGTAACCCTTACATCAGCAAACTACATAAAGCGCAGCCCAATTGCTGAATATAAGAAGCAAGGTCGTGGCGGCAAAGGCCGGCGTGGCATGGTTACTAGAGAAGAAGATGTCATTGAACACGTTGTAAATGCCTCAACACATGACTTCCTACTATTCTTTACAAATCGTGGTCGGGTGTTCCGCCTCAAGACTTATGAAGTACCGGCAGTAGGCCTCAACGCTAAAGGCATTGCTATAGTTAATCTATTACAACTTCAGCCAGAGGAACGGGTTAGTTCCATTATCAATATCAGCAAGGGCGATAATAGAAGCCTGCCTGCCGGTAGGCAGGGCCACCTATTTATGTGTACGGTGCGGGGAGTCGTTAAGAAAACTCTATTTGCCCAGTATCAGAATGTACGCAGCACTGGCTTAATCGCCATTAACTTGGATGATGGAGATGAACTACGCTGGATTAGTATGACAACTGGCGATGATGAAATAGTTATTTCGACTGCTCTTGGGCAAGCGATTCGCTTCCATGAAAAAGACGTACGCCCAATGGGCCGTGTGTCACGCGGAGTAAGAGGTATCCGCTTGCGTGCAGGTGATGAGGTAATTGGCATGGACACCGTAAAGCCGGACTCCAGCATCTTTGTTATTAGCAAGTATGGCTATGGCAAACGAACCAAGATAGACCAATTTACAGCGCATGCCAGGGGCGGTGTTGGTATCCGTTCAGCGGTCGTAAATAACAAAACAGGTAACCTCATAGGTGTTAAGACGCTAACCAGTGATGACACCCAGGAAGTTATTATTATTTCTTCGCAGGGACAGACCATTCGGCTCGGGCTCAAAAATATTCCATCGCTTGGCCGGGCTACCCAAGGTGTACGTATAATGCGCATGAACGCTGGCGACAGCGTAGTATCCCTGGCTTTGGTAGATAAAACAGAAGATATTGAAGACGACGATCTAGTCGACCAACCAGCACCAGAAGTCCCAGCTAAAAAAGACAAGTAGAAGGAGGTAACCATGGAAACAGGCGGCAACGGTGACTTCTACTTCCAAACGATTGACAATGACAAAAGACGTGGAGATCTTACCATTGTCAGGGAAGCAGCTGATAGCGATGCTCTACTGGCTGCTACGCGCCAGCATTTTGATCAAACAATTACATCCATGAGCGCTGATCGCATACTCCAAGAGTTTGATGATGAACAGCTTAGTCCCTTACTCAGTGAAACCATAGGATTTGATCCGCTACTTTTCAAAGCCGTACTACTGTTTGAGCTAACTCATTTAACCGAGGATGAATCACTAATACCATTTATAATAGAGGACTTATCTGAACTCTGGAAAAACACTAGAGACCTCAGTAAGGAGGATTTAGAACGCTGGTTTACAGCCGAAACCAAAAAATCAAATTACGTACCTTTTGGGGCCATGGCTAGACATATTACCAGTAGTTTGAGTATGTATGCAGCACACGAAATGATGGAGTCAATGAAGAATGAGTCGGAGCACCAGCCGGAGACAGATCCATTACAAGTGGAGATTGATGGTGACACTAGGCCATGGAGAGTTTTCGCCGGCCGGGAAGAGCTAAAAAGTCCACCAGAACACCTGGTATTAACTACACAACTCCTCAAAGATTTACGCAAACTATACCCTCGGGCCATAGTTGATGAGTTAGATGATAGATTCCCAGACGAAGGAACCTTTGAAGCTATTCAACAAATGATTGAAAAAATTCAGTATGAGCGCCAGGAAGGTATAACTCCAACGGCCAAAGAACTACTACCAGGTTACCTAAGATATCAACAGTGTTTGAGAAGTATGTTTGGACGGATTCCCGGTGAGCCCGACGATGACGATATGGAAGCACAGTTGCAGTCAGCACTAAAAGATTTTGAGAGACGACATCGCAATATAGGCGCTAGAACCCACCACCGGGAAGTTTACGTTTTGGAGCTTGGCCGATGGTTTACAGTCCATCAATTGAACTCTGACACAGAGCTTAATGTTTCCTATCGCCGAATTTTCTACGGTGATATAGCTTTAAAGTCACAAGAGGAAGTACCGCTTGAGGCCAGAGGACCTATTATTGCTGAGCTAAAAATAGAGCAAGATAGAGTGGCCGACGAGCACACCCCATACGACTATTGGTATAACCCAGAACGAATTCAAGATGTTTTCGGCCCGTTTGAGGGTAGTGTCGAAGAGCTTCGTAAAGCTAAATAACTTCTTGCTCATGCTTGCGTTTGTAGGCAGGAGGGCTATAATTATTTACAGAAATAAAAGGAGTTCTCATGGAATTTAAGGGTATAGAAAATCCATACGATAGATTCAAGATAAAAAAGGGTGAAATAAAAAGGGCGAAACTAGGTCTCACAGCTGTGGGCAACCGCAAAACAAACCCAAAGTTCGGAGATGATGATAAAGAGATAGCTCGACTTACAGTAGCTGGCAACATTGCTTTAGCTAACAGCTTATCCCAATTGGAAAACCCTGGAGCTGCAATTCAAAAAACTATTACTAAAGCTCAATGGACTATTGAGACCGGACTTATGGCCCTAGAACAAGCAGATGCTTCGCAAAAAGAAGTAGATGCAATGCTAACAGAAGAAAGTGAAAATATTCTGGAATGGGAGAATAATATGAACCGCAGAAAGCCAGCAGCATAATTACTGATGTAATTAGCACAACCTTTATGGCCGGAAATTAGGGTTGCATTATCTGTTTAGGCAAGGTAATATGTCATGAGCTTGTTCGGAGGTCTTCTTGGGTTTTAGCTTGAGTTTATCTTGCGGCAGGCGAACTTTAAAAACTGAATAGTGCAAATCAACGTCAGCGCGCTGAAAGGCGCGCAGGAATTAGCAAACAGGAAATAGGAATTAGCAAAGACATTCGCTTAGGTGATTGTTGGAGCATCCCTAATTTCTAGTTACTAGTTTCTGTTTCCTGAAAATGTTTAACATTTTCTTTTTTGGAGAGTTTGATCCTGGCTCAGGATGAACGCTGGCGGCGTGCCTAATACATGCAAGTCGAGCGGCAACATGCTTCTCACCGAGGTTCGAAGACATTTACCAACTTTACATTTACCAATTTACCAAATTATTTGCAGAATTCTCATTTGCCAGACAATCAGCTTCTGGGCTGAAATGATAAATGATACCTGATAAATAATTGATAAATACGAACTGTTAAATGACAAATCTTCGCACTTCAGTGAGAAGTGATGGCGAGCGGCGGACGGCTGAGTAACACGTAGGAATGTACCCCAAACTGAGGGATAAGCATCAGAAATGGTGTCTAATACCGCATATTCTCGTGCTTCACTTTTGTGAAGCAGGTGAAAGGTTCAAGGTTATAGGTTCTAGATTTTTTCTAACACCTAAAACCCAACACCTAAAACCTGCTTTGTGAGAGCGAAGCTCGAGCAAAGCCTTACGGCGGTTTGGGAACGGCCTGCGCATGATTAGCTTGTTGGTGAGGTAATGGCTCACCAAGGCGACGATCATTAGCTGGTCTGAGAGGATGATCAGCCAGACTGGGACTGAGACACGGCCCAGACTCCTACGGGAGGCAGCAGTAGGGAATTTTCCACAATGGGCGAAAGCCTGATGGAGCAACGCCGCGTGCAGGATGAAGGCCTTCGGGTCGTAAACTGCTTTTGTTTGTGAAGATTATGACGGTAACAGACGAATAAGGGTCTGCTAACTACGTGCCAGCAGCCGCGGTCATACGTAGGACCCAAGCGTTATCCGGAATTACTGGGCGTAAAGAGTTGCGTAGGTGGCAGAGTAAGTAGGTAGTGAAAGCGTCCCGCTCAACGGGATATACATTATCTAAACTGCTCAGCTAGAGAACGAGAGAGGTCACTGGAATTCCTAGTGTAGGAGTGAAATCCGTAGATATTAGGAGGAACACCGATGGCGTAGGCAGGTGACTGGCTCGTTTCTGACACTAAGGCACGAAAGCGTGGGGAGCGAACGGGATTAGATACCCCGGTAGTCCACGCCGTAAACGATGGATGCTAGCTGTTATGCGTATCGACCCGCGTAGTAGCGAAGCTAACGCGTTAAGCATCCCGCCTGTGGAGTACGGCCGCAAGGCTAAAACATAAAGGAATTGACGGGGACCCGCACAAGCGGTGGAGCGTGTTGTTTAATTCGATGCAAAGCGAAGAACCTTACCAAGGTTTGACATCCTGGGAATTTCTCCGAAAGGAGAGAGTGCCTTCGGGAATCCAGTGACAGGTGATGCATGGCCGTCGTCAGCTCGTGTCGTGAGATGTTTGGTTAAGTCCATCAACGAGCGCAACCCTTATAGTTAGTTGAATTTCTCTAGCTAGACTGCCCTGGTAACAGGGAGGAAGGAGGGGATGATGTCAGGTCCGTATTGCCCTTATATCTTGGGCTACAAACACGCTACAATGGCCGGTACAAAGGGCTGCCAAGCAGTAATGCGGAGCTAATCCCATCAAAGCCGGTCTCAGTTCGGATCGGGGGCTGAAACCCGCCCCCGTGAAGCTGGAATCGCTAGTAACGGTAGGTCAGCACACTACCGTGAATACGTTCCCGGGTCTTGTACAAAATAAATGCGCCTGGCAGCGCATTGGACTAAGTGGTGTAAATCCATTTTCATAGTTGAGGACAGGGCATCTCTGGTAACAGAATGCCTGAAGGGTCCAATATACAAAAGATAGTCTTTACGGATTGTTACAACAATCAACGGTGTTTTCGACTCTGCAATGTGTACACAGAGGAAGTAAACGTAAAAAGCTGGTAAGGAATGTCCCAAATAGCCCAATGCGTGACCCAGGGAGATCCTGTTGTCGAAGAGTAATTGTTTCGCCGAAGAAGCGAATAGACGGCAGGAAGTCAGCTGAGTTCGTAGTACTTTTTATAGTAAAATATAAGGAGGAAGGAGCGAACCTTATGCTGAATCCGCAATACATCGTTGGTTTTGTTGATGGGGAAGGGTGCTTTAGCATCACCATCAACAAAAATGGCGATAGGTTACCAGAAGTTCGACTCATTTTTGAGATAGAACTTAGGGAAGATGACGAACCAATCTTGCACGAAATCCAAAAAGTTCTTGACTGCGGTAATATTTACCGCTTAGAGTACGAGCGTTATGCCAAATGGCGTCCGCACGTTAAACTCAAAGTCAGCAATTTTACGGATATATCGCAAAAGATTATTCCATTCTTTCAACGGTATCCACTTCAAGCAAAGAAACGTTTGCAGTTTGAACAGTTTTGCCATACGGCAGAGCTTATCAAACACAAACAACACCTTACAATTGAAGGAGTAGAGCAGATTCGAGCCTTAAAGCATAGGGACTCGCTAGGTGCGTTAGAGGCGCACGCCTAGTGGGGAGCGCCGGAAATTACCCGAGCGCAATCACCGCCCGTCAAGTCATGAAAGTCGCCAATACCTGACGTTCCGCCTCGTGCGGACCTAAGGTAGGGGAGATGATTGGGACTAAGTCGTAACAAGGTATCCGTACCGGAAGGTGCGGATGGATTACCTCCTTTCTAGGGAGATAAAACCAAGCTAAGCTTGGTTAGTCGCAAGTCTATAGTCGCTAGTTGCTAGTTTAAGAAATTTTACTGGTAACTGGAGACAGGTGACAAGTGACTAGCCGTTAGGCTTAAGCTAGGCGATCCTTGGTAACCAAAGTTGAACTCGATGGTTATCGCTAAGGACAGAGTTCACCTTTTACTGACCGTTGATTGCACTATTTAATTTTTAAGAAGAGCTGACCACTATAGGTCCGAGAAGCCAAAAAGAGCCCATTTGCGAGAGGGCTCTTTTTGGCTTTGTCTTCTTAACTTGGCTGACAGTCACAAGGCTAAAGCTATTCAACCAGTCGCTTAAATCTCTTCCTATAAATAGCGTGCACTGTCTTATCCAATAGGGTTAATTCTCGAATACAATTCTTCTAGTTGTTGAAGGTCTAAGTCTTCTACCTGTTGCGTAGTTTGATTAAATGCAGCAGTTAAAACTGGGCTGTTAGTCTCGTCTTCTTTGGACACTGCATTATTAATTATTACTTTTGAAACCATACTTTTAGCTACCATTAAGTCATCGACTTTAAATCCGTAAACATATCTGCCCATAGCTTGTACTATATAATCAATCACTTCTGCATTAGGTGAAAAATAAACTGAAGTATTGATTTCGCTTTGATTTCGTCGAGCTACTTCTTGTATCCCGTAATAAAGTCCTGAATGTGCTAATCCAAAATCGAACAGAAGAACAGATATACCATCTCGCTCTTGCTTTGCCGATAGTTTAGGATTTGTTTCAACCTGAGTCCTAACTTGATCACAAAAACTTGTGATCAAGTAGTTCTCGCGTTCCAGGTTGGCTTCAGCTAAACCAACTATTTTGACTTTGTGTTCTTCAACAGCACGCGAAAAATTTAACGAAAAGCGATTGGGTATATCAAAGAGCTTATGAACTTTTTCGGCAATTGGATGACCTCTTTCCGGATCAATTACCAGGAGCGGCTTACGAATATTATAGAAAGCCTTCATAGTTGTAAGTTGTTGTTCTGTCCAAGCTTTATTACCTCCTCGTAGTTGTATCTGACGCAGCATCTTTTCTCGAGCGGCGTAATTTCCTCTTGAGAGTTTTTGAATCAAGTCTGAGGTCCTGGCATCTGAACCAAAATTTTCGAAAACAATTATGTCATGGGGATCTAAGATGGCTCTTGTCTCATCCAAATCTCTGGGATGCTCATGGGAGCCAAAATGAGCGTTAACAGTCAATCGCGACGGTAGAGTTAGACCTTCATAGTCGTAAGCGGGAACTAACGGCTCTAAGCCTTTAAGTTGTTCGATTACAATAGATTCTTTTGAACTATCCATCCTAAAGAGATACTGACAATATTAAGGTTAATTAACATAATATAACAGATAAATCAATTACTTAAGAGTTTAGACGAATATCCTTGCTGCTCTTTTCCCTTATTTTGGAACGGTCTTTTTAGATACGACTCACAATATAGCAGCCGATAGCAAGTACATTGATAGTTAAAAGCAAGATAAGTAACCAAGGAATGAGCTTAATAATCGACGTAGTTAAGGTATTGGGGTTAAGGACTGTAATTTTTGAGGAGAGACCTTCTCTCATTTTCTTTGCTTGCTTCTTACCTACTTGAACGGAAGCAAAGAACATGAGAAGTTTTTCTAATAGTGACATAAAGACAATAGAAATAGCAGATAGAGAAATAACCAAGAATATAAATTTTTCGGAGCTAGACAACTCAGTTTTTAAACTATTCGATGTTGTCACGAGCAAGAATAATCCAGATACTACAGCACCATATACCGTAAGAAGGGTTGAAGTTAGTGATTCTCGACTTTTATCGCTTCTCTTTGTGAGATCATTTAAAAGTTCAACGTCATGCAAGTTAACTTGTACCATAATAAGTCCGATGGATATTGGTGGGCGATGAGGGACTCGAACCTCCGACCTCGTCATTATCAGTGACGCGCTCTAACCAGCTGAGCTAATCGCCCTTGTATTTTTGGTGGAGACACAGGGATTCGAACCCTGGACCCCCTGCTTGCAAAGCAGGTGCTCTAGCCAACTGAGCTATGTCCCCTCGTCTAAGCTTACGCATTTATCTCGCTTTACCGGGCGGTAAAGGCTTCAACTTAATGCTATGCTTCTCCTCTCAATTTCACAAACAGCTTCGCTTGGTTTGTAAAATTGGTGTTTCTTAACTGGCACATTTTAACCAATAACACCTTAAATAACAATAGTAGCTACGATGCTATAATGCTGTTATGGAAGAGCAGGAATTAGTTCAAAATAATAATATTCCTGAAACTGTTGCTGTAAATTGGCATGCAGACACTGCTTTTACGGTTGGTAATTTGGGTAGTCTTGCAGAGACTATGGGAGTAGAAGAGGCAGACAAATTTCTAGACGAGTATTCTTTAACTCGGCATGTGCGCCGCCAGGTTGCAATAAGACATGGTCGACCCGTAGTTCGCGGATTTGCCTCAATTGGCGGCTAGTTAGTAACAAAACCTTGAATAATAACTTCAAACCAGAAGTTAAACTGTTGCAAGTTTGACAGCACTTTTGGCTTTACAACCTCTGTTAAAATTGTTACTATTATATGGCTATGAACGTTTGAGTTTACGCAGTGAGTCTTGTTGCATTTTGGTGGGGTAAGATTTTAGCGTAAACTCAAGTCTCTTAAACCAAGTTTTGGTGTGGAGTGTCTCGAGTTTTGCAACTTAACAATTTAGTCGACATAAGCAATAAATATGACAAACGGCTATTGGAGTTAATCCGCTGTATAGCGAATGATTAATACCAATAACTAGTCAATTGCACTAAGAGTAGTGAGCTTGTCTCATTACTCTTGTACGTAAAAAGTTACTCAAGCGCACACAAGGAATGCCTTGACGTAAGATACCGATGAAGGACGTAGTAGATTGCGATAAGCTTCGGGGAGCTGTCTAACAAGCTTTGAACCGAAGATTTCCGAATGGGGAAACCTCACTAGAGTCATGTCTAGTGGCGCCTGGCTGAATATATAGGCTAGGAGAGCGGTAAGCGCGTGAACTGAAACATCTTAGTAGCGCGAGGAAGAGAAAGTAAACAACGATTCCGGTAGTAGTGGCGAGCGAACCCGGATGAGCCCAAACTTTTATGACTTCCGTCTGTAAAGACGGATAAGTTTGCAGACGAATGTTATAAAGGGGTTGTGAGGAACAAATCAACCAAGCCTTGAGTTTGATCCCGCCTATGGCGGGACGAATGAAAGGCTTGGCACGGTAACAACTGCAATATGTTACATAAGGTAAAAAATTGCTGAGCGAGTAGAACCGTCTGGAAAGTCGGGCCAAAGACTGTGAGAGCCAGGTATACCAAGTGAAGCAACCTTATCATTTGTTTTCTCGAGTAGGTCGGGACACGTGAAACCCTGACTGAATCTGGGAGGACCACCTTCCAAGGCTAAATATATCTTACGATCGATAGTGAACTAGTACCGTGAGGGAAAGGTAAAAAGAACCCCGGGTAGGGGAGTGAAATAGAATCTGAAATTGTGTGCGTACAAGGAGTCGGAGCCCAGCACTTTGTGCTAGAAATCCTAATATCGAAATCCGAAATACTAAACAATACCTAAATAATAAACAGTCCAAACCCTAAACAGTTTGGAAACTTGTGATTTAGAATTTGTAAGTTTGTTTAGAGTTTAGAAATTAGAATTTAGAATTTTCCAACACAGTGTGTTGGGTGACGGCGTGCTTTTTGTAGAACGATCCAGCGAGTTATTTGTATGCGCAAGCCTAAGCCATCTGGCGGAGGCATAGTGAAAGCGAGGGTTAATAGCCCGATAAGTGTATGTGAATAGACCCGAAACCAAGTGACCTAGCCATGGGCAGGTTGAAGCGCAGGTAAAACTGCGTGGAGGACCGAACCGTAGTGAATTGCAAAACACCCGGATGACCTGTGGTTAGCGGTGAAATGCCAATCGAACTTGGAGATAGCTGGTTCTCCTCGAAATAGCTTTAGGGCTAGCGTTGTACGGTAGCTGGTAGGGGTAGAGCTCTGTTTCGGACTGGGGCGCGTGAGCGTACCCACCCTTGACAAACTACGAATACTACCAGTGGAACTACAGCAGTCAGAACACGGGGGCTAAGCTCCGTGCTCGAAAGGGAAACAGCCCAGATCGCCAGCTAAGGTCCCTAAATATACGCTCAGTGGGAAACGAGGTGAGATTTCTTGGACAATGAGGATGTTGGCTTAGAAGCAGCCATCCATTTAAAGAGTGCGTAACAGCTCACTCATCAAGAGATCTTGCGCGGAAAATGTAACGGGGCTCAAGCGTATTACCGAAGCTGCGAACTTGTGCTTTGCACAAGATTTACCATTTACCAATTTCCATTTTTCATTAATTTTTCATTAACCATTTTTCAGACCTACAAAACAGTTTGTTAAATGTGAATTGTGAAATAATTGTGAATTGTGAAATGTGAAATGATAAGTCTCGCGCAAAGCGCGAGTGGTAGAGGAGCGTTCCTCTCTGCATCGAAGCTAGATCGTAAGGTCTGGTGGAGCGTGAGGAAGTGAGAATGCTGGAATGAGTAACCACAAGGCAGGTGAGAATCCTGCCCGCCGAAAGAGCAAGGTTTCCTGGGCCACGATAATCGTCCCAGGGTTAGTCGGTCCTAAGCCGAGGCGCGTAGCGTAGGCGATGGACAACGGGTTAATATTCCCGTACTAGTCTTGTATTGTTTGGAGTGCGCGGCATGTTAGCAGGAGCGGGTTCATGGTTATATCCGTCTAAGCAGTGTAACAACTGCGAATGAAAGGCCTTTACTGGCTGATTCTTGTGAGAGTGCTGACCAGAAAAGCTTCCAAACAGGAGTCTCTCAGAGGCTCCAAGTACATGGCTATCCGTACCGCAAACCGACACAGGTGCTCAGGTCGAGAAGACCAAGGCGTACGAGTGAATCTTCGTTAAGGAACTCGGCAAAACAGCGACCGTAACTTCGGGATAAGGTCCGCCTGAGCTTCTCACTTTCGTGAGAAGCATTTGTCATTTTTCGTTTAACATTAATCATTAATTTTTCATTTAGTATTTACCATTGCAGATGTGATTGGGAAATGTTACCTGTTAAATAAATGTAAAATGTAAATTGTGAAGTGGCCAATGTTCGTCGCGTGAGCGAGGAGCTTGGGCCGCAGCTAAAGAACCCATGCAACTGTTTACCAAAAACACAGGTCTCTGCGAACACGAAAGTGGAAGTATAGGGGCTGACGCCTGCCCAGTGCCGGAAGGTTAAGGGGATAGCTTTACGGCTTGAACTGAAGCCCCGGTGAACGGCGGCGGTAACTATAACCGTCCTAAGGTAGAAACGCTGCCTTAGTGGAGTGAAAGACTCCCTTCTGTTTTACCTCTGCCAGGAGGTTTTGGAAGAAAATCTGACTATATGCTGGAAACCCTGAGTATCGGACTGTACTATGGTATAATGTTTCCATAGATGGCTAACATTAGACCAGGTAAAAATCAGATCCGTGCAGACAATCAGCAGGGAAGATTAGATCCATGGTGGGTCGTAGGATTCGTAGATGGTGAAGGATGTTTTTCGATTAGTATCTTGAACAATACCACCACAACAACCGGATTTCAGGTATTTCCGGAATTTGTGGTCACTCAAGGTGCAAAAAGTCTCGTAGCGCTTAACAACTTGCAGCAATTTTTTGATTGCGGGAAGCTATATGTTAATCGTCGCAAAGACAATCATCGGGAAGATCTGTATCGCTACTGCGTGCGTTCGATACCTGACCTTCAGTCAAAAATAATACCGTTCTTTAATAGTTATCAGCTTCAGACGGCTAAACATCAGGATTTTGTGGTGTTTAGGGAAGTTCTGGACATGGTAGCCCAAAGGCGGCACTTATCTATGGCCGGAGTTGATCAGATACGAATGCTTGCAGCTACGATGAATCGACGAAAGAAAAGGAGCTAAAACCCTCAGAGACTATACGTCAGACCCAGCTCTTGCACGCAAGAGCTGGAAAGATATAGTCCGATCCCTATGGCGACATAGGGCGTATCAAAGGCGATACGGTTAAAAAACGCACGAGTGAGCAATCACTTTTGGATAGGAATGAGCGAAATTCCTTGTCAGGTAAGTTCTGACCCGCACGAATGGCGTAATGACATGGGTACTGTCTCAACGAAGAGCTCGGTGAAAGTGCATTGGCGGTAAAGATGCCGTCTGTCCGCAGCAGGACGAAAAGACCCCGTGCAGCTTTACTACAGCTTGGCATTGGATCGGGTTGCAACATGTGTAGCATAGGTGGGAGACTTTGAAGCTCTGGCGCTAGCCGGGGTGGAGTCATCAGTGAAATACCACCCTTGTTGTAATCTTATTCTTACCAGGCCCTCAATTTGCAGAGCAAATTGGGGCAGTTTACAGTACACAGTTTACAGCTGACAGTTAAAAAACTGTTGACTGTATACTGTCGGCTGTCAGCTACCCCTGAATTTGGTCTTCAGATTCAGGGTCTGGGACCGTGTCTGGTGGGTAGTTTAACTGGGGCGGTTGCCTCCTAAAGAGTAGCGGAGGCGTTCAAAGGTTGGCTAACTACGGATGGAAATCGTAGTGATAGTGTATACGCATAAGCCAGCTTGACTGTGAGGCTTACAGGCCAAACAGGCACGAAAGTGGGAGTAAGTTTTCCGCTGTCCGTACATTCGTACAAGAGAGTGGTATCGGCAGCGCTATCGGATAAAAGTTACGCCGGGGATAACAGGCTTATAGCGCCCAATAGTTCACATAGACGGCGCTGTTTGGCACCTCGATGTCGGCTCATCACATCCTGGAGGGGGAGCACCTTCCAAGGGTTCGGCTGTTCGCCGATTAAAGTGGTACGTGAGCTGGGTTCAGAACGTAAATTACATTGCGTTCTACTATCGCAAGATAGTAATGTATCGATGTACATCGCATCAAGGATACAAATACTGACTAAAATCGGTGAAACCCGACTTGAATATCGAACAATTCAAAGGGTAATACCGAGGGTAAGCGCCAGTGTAATGCTGGTTTGATCCCGTAGAGACTGATCTGGAAAACTCGTTTAGTCGATGAGTGGAACAGTGAGAATGATCGCTCTTAGCGAGATTTCATACGTCAGCTCCTTAGCTATTAAGACTTTGGCTAAGGATGAAGATATAGTCCGCGCCATCAGTAATGGTGGAATAACGCGCGTGAGACAGTTCGGTTTATATCCGCTGTGGACGATAGGAAATTTGAGAGGATTTGACCCTAGTACGAGAGGACCGGGTTGAACGCACCGCTGGTGTACCAATTGTTCTACCAAGGGCATAGTTGGGTAGCTAAGTGCGGACTAGATAAGCGCTGAAAGCATATTAAGCGCGAAACTAACCTCAAGATTAGATTTCCCTATGATCCCCCAGAGAGACGATCTGGTTGATAGGCGCAAGGTGAAAGTGCGGTAACGTATTGAGCCGAAGCGTACTAATAGGGACATTGACTTTTTATGGGTAATGAGACAAACCTACTTGTAGGTTTCGCCTCATTGTCAGTGCATTGACTAGTTATTGGTGTTAATTAGCACCTAGTCCTTAGTCCACAGTCCGTAGCTTTTTGCTAAGGACTAATTTCACCCGTTTGTCATTTAAAAACGTGCTTTTGTTACATGGACATCGACCAACATAAGCTGGTAGTCCCTAGTTCTCAGTCCCTAGCTAAAAAGGAAAAATAAATTCCTCGGAGCTAAGGACTAAGAGCTAACGGCTAAGGAGTCGACGGCATATGCCGTCGGTGCCCATGGCGCGAGGGAGACACCTGTTCCCATACCGAACACAGCAGTTAAGCCTCGCAGCGGTTACAATACTTGGGATATCAAGCCCTGGGAAAATAGCACGGTGCCGAATTTTACAGAGACCCGCGGAAACGCGGGTTTTTGTTTTATCTGTAAAATTCGGCTACCAATGGTGAGCTTGTCGAACCATGCCGAACAGCTCCGCAGGATAGAGGGAGACCCCGACTCGTCCTTCGAAACTCGAGTGAAATAGGAATAAGGATCCTTTCTTCTTTTGTCGTTTTTCACTGATTGCAAATACAAAAAATGTCCGATCGGACCAAAAACGTATATTTATTGGTCATGGAGTTAAGGGTAGTGAATTATAAAAGGAGAGCCCGAAGAGGGCTCTTTTTTCTTTTTTAACAGATAAAAAGTTATTCCTATTTTACGCTATAGCGTTTTATAGGACGGATATAACTAATTCCGCCATGTGTTAAAATATTGCTACTATGGCTTATGCAACCAAACAAGATGTTCAAGAAGTAGTTGATAGGGCAGTTGATCAGATATCTTTTGTTATTCAAGACTTTGCAAAGCAAGTAGATGAGCGATTTAACAAAGTTGAGGCAAGCTTAGATAAATTAACCAATACGATTGATGGTTTTTTGAAGCGTTTAGATGATATAGAGATAGAAAATACCGCTCGTGATGCGCATATGGCCCGTCTAGACCGCTGGGTTCATGAGATTGCCACCAAACCGGTGTTAAACTCAAAACTTAGCTAGCCCGGTGCCGAATTTTACAAAGACCCGCTAAAAAGGCAGGTTTTTGTTTTCACCAACAGATATACTTTTGTAATTAATTTAGACGATCGTCAGAATTAATGCAAAATACTTAGAGCGGAAGATTTAGTGTTGGGATGCCAAACTGCTTGTCTCACGCAACTGTCATTAATACAAAAAATGTCCGATCGGACCAAAAACGTATATTTATTAGTAAGAGACTAAGTGTGCCGAATTATAGTTAAAGACCCCGAACAGGGGTCTTTTTCTTTTCCTCTGTTTTCTCGAGCCCGAACTTGGGATGGAGATACAAAAGTATGCATGTACATGATAAAATTATAGATATGACTACAGACTGGACCGATTTATTCAATAAGTATAAGGGCGAGTGGGTGGCTCTTAAAGATGATGAAAGAACAGTCATTGCCCATGGCAAGGACGCTAAAGAAGTGTGGAACGAAGCTCAAAAGACGGTAGCCAAACCGATCCTAATGCAAGTTCCTATTGATGTGCTTGCCTATGTTGGCTAAAACTGACAGAGGCATCTCTTTTAGTTATAAAAAACTGCCGAATGGTGTTCTAAGACCACTTATTAGGGTTGAAGTCAGCAAAGCTAGGGCGGCTGATGGTGTGCCGTGCGAAGTGCTAGTCGATTCAGGCGCTGACTTTTGTATTCTTAAGGCTGAAATTGGTGAAATACTGGGTCTTGATATAAAGTCGGGTGAGGAGTTTCCATATAGAGGTATCAATGGGGCTGAATCTGTCGGTTATGTGCATACCGTCTGGCTATTGGTCAAAAATATATGGTTTAGTGCGAAAGTTGTTTTTAGCTATGAGATACCTAAAGGTGGACACCAGGTTGTTGGCCAGATAGGTTTCTTTGACCACTTTAAAATAAACTTTGATTACCAAAAAGCATCAATAGTGCTTAGGGCTAAATAAAAGCAAAAAGGGGTGACGAATTACGTCTCCCATACCAAAACCTGAGTGGAGTAGTTTGCAATCAGATTACGGAACTTCAAGATTTTGGTGCTGGGATGCCGAATCATGCGCTCAAGCCGCCTTTAGAGGCGGCTTTTCGCTTATAAGAGAACCGAGATAGGTTTTCTTATCGCGCGGGCAAAATGAAATACATTTTGTCCGGCTGCTCTTTCCTGAAAGCGGATGCAAAAAGCAGTGAAGTGAATTCCTGCTTTTTGCTATATAATTCAAATGTGAATGTAGTTCTATCTATACTACTTGGGGCAGCCTCTTATTTTATCCTAATGTTTCTTTGTACGAATCTTGTAGGTATGGTGGTTAGAGGCTTTTTCGAAGATAAAAACCTTGAGAAACTAAAACAAAACAAAGAAACTCCACAGTTCATTAAAAAAGAGATAAAGAAATCAAACATTGCTGACAGCATTATTACATTACTTTTTGCTCTTATTAATGTAGCTTTTCTATATGTATTGTTTGCTTTTATAAATATCTGGGCAGTCGTTGCTGCGTTACTTTTAATGGTTAGTAGGATTCCTGATCTTTTGTGGGAAATTCGTAATGGTAAAAAAATTACAAAAGAAAATATGCCAAAAAGCCCACTGTATATAATTACATCAATTATGGATTGGGTTGCGCTGCCCGCTATTTGCTACGCAATTTATATACTAATCAAGTAGTTTTGTTACTCATTCATTAGGCATTAGAAACTTCCAGAGGCTGGATTCACTCAGGATTTACCCTGGGCTTTTAACTTATGTGGACTTCCCTCGAGTAGAATGTCGAAATGTGCTTTAGAGATCAAAAGATGTACGGTACTAGCCAAATTTGATATTTCAGGAACATGCTTAGAACCACTCAAGTGATATTCAAACTCCTTGTTATTGTATAGTTCATTGACAAGCCTAACTTCATTGACAGAAATATAGTCAGTAGTGATCTGGTGCATATGATAAAGTGCAGACTGTATCTTTGTGAGATTATGTCCATACCTTTTCAATTCTGCATATGAAGCACCATAGTATCTCAACATTGCTTTCATAACTAGTTCAAGTGCGTGACAAAGCAGATAGAACTTCACGTTAAAATATTTTGCTAATTCAGGGTGCTGCTTTTGGATAAGTTCATAGGCTGAGTAATATTCTTTTGCATAGATCAATAATCCCTTTGCGCTAGTTCTTGCTTCAAGTTCTTTGTGAATTTTTTCTTGTTCATCCTTCATCTCATTATCTTATAAATACCCCAAGTATAGAAATAATCCTAAAAGAAGTCCTAAATTTCCGATATGGTAAATAGATCTTCTAACCACCTCAAAATTTTTTAGTTTTGCATCCCTTCTAGAATCATCCTTTTCTAATTCAAACTTCTTTTTTATTGAGCTACTCATGTCTTTTTCAGTATGTCTCCAAAAGGTCCCAATCGCTGAATATAAAAAGAAAGCCCAAATCTCCTTGAAATAATGACCGGATGTCAGTGAAATAATTACAAAAGCAGAACTTATAAAGAGGAATATCCAGTAAGGAGGTTCTTTTTCTAGAAGTTTTTCAAGAGCCTTTAAGAAATATTGAATCCAATTCATATTCTGAATTATACGCTGGGGGAAGGGAAAACAGATGAGATTTTGGGAAAACTTAGCGGTAAATGCCATTCCAGAAAAATTCTAATCTACTTTCAGCTTCTGCTGTTAATCCACCATTTTGACATGTCTCTGTATAAATACTAGTGTCTTTCCCAACTTGTATAACATCAATTTGATGGCCATCGTTTAGATTAAAGCAATAAGCTTTTTGTTCCAGCCATTGATCACAAGCCCCGATAACGTACTCACCTTCATCAAATGCAACAACATTGTTATTTTTGCCAGGGATATAGTCTGGATGAGCAACAATCATAGAAATAACCGTAAAGGGTTTACTGGTATAGCTCGGCTTACCCTCAAATTCTCTACCAATTCTACCTCCCCAATCCTGGCTCGGTTGCGTTCTTATTGGAACAGACGGTCTAATTCTAAGCATTGTTTCCTGATCCACACTGAGACGGATTACAGTCATTAAACCGATATCGCCTAATCTATTAGCAGTTTCAGCCAATTCTCTCATTTGCTCAACAGATTCTTGCCCAGTGATTGACATTTCGGATGTGCTCATTTGAGATCTCCTTTATATGGTAAGATTCTATCCTGTTGAGAATCATTTGCAAGCATGAGCAGGACAAGATAGGTTGACAGAATAAGGTGTTTATGCTAAAATTATATATGTTTTAAGTAAAAATAAACATGAAAACAAAAACTCAAACCCATGACACTTTATCTGAACTTCGTGACTTTGTTGCCCAACAAGCAGCCGAAGATGCAGTATTACCAGTCGGCGAACGACGCTACCAAGCCGAGCTTGTAAGAGATGTGCTTAGCCAGGAACCACTCAAGCCCAGCGCAATTAAAGAACTAGTGAATGACTACTCCGCAGGTGTAGCACGCCGTCTTGGAAGCAAACGACTAGCCATCTAGAGCTATAACTTATTGACATGAGCGGGACAGAATTGACGAAAATTTAACCATTGTGTATACTTTGGTTATTATGAGTGATAGAACAGTTTTAAACGTAAAGATTGATAAAGAGCTTAAAAGACAGGCTCAG